>Ga0189289_10202_pt1 | contig 51046 bp, 34 predicted proteins | sample UW106minimetaG_FD_130313 | JGI IMG/M metagenome (GOLD analysis project Ga0189289, IMG submission 130313) | Marine microbial communities from the Costa Rica Dome - UW106 mini metaG | ecosystem: Environmental > Aquatic > Marine > Oceanic > Photic zone | place: Costa Rica: the Eastern Pacific...
AGGCGAAGAAATTAAATCATTCCCAGTAATACCGTTAAAGGCATTAATATGTCGTTTGTATTTTATTACACCAGTTGTACTTCCAGAAACTATTAAACTCGAATATTTATTAGAAACGGAATTTAATAGGATTTCACCATTGTTTACTAAGTTTCCGTTTATGGTCAAGCTGCCACCCTCCATAATTTCAATACTTCCAGTTGCACCAACTGTGTAATCACCGTTTATAGTCACATCTTCATCGACACCAATCATTAAATCCTCACACGCATTAGGTGCTGTAAAAACTGCTGAATTGCTTAAATATGTCGATTTATAGCCATCGGTAAAATCTGCAGTGACTTCAACATCCAATCCATCAGAATTAAGTCCTACCAATGTTATAGTCTGTGGACTAGTTGTAATAGGAAAACTTTGATCATTAACAACTAATGAACCTGTAGCTGGTGGATTAGTATAAGTTACCGTTAATTCTTGAGTGTATGAATTATCTGAAGAATTACATGTAGTCTGGATACCTGCTGTGACATTATCAATAGTTGTTGGATTAGAATAAGGTTTAAATTGTACCATTGACGCTTTTGGTTCCGTTTGAGAATCGTCAGCACCTTGTTGTGTATCACCACCGCGACCTCTTAAATGAATACTCACCAAATCCTGAACACCATCAGTATATAATTGCACTCTTACAGCTTCTGCGTAAATTGGGGGTTGATTAGTATTATCCCACTGATAGATGCCGCTATCAATCCAACCACCAATACCTTCTTCGATAGTAAACCAAAGACCTTGTCTTAAATAACTAACTCGCCAATGTGTATTAGGTTGAGGCTGGTTTGGATATGTACCACCCAAAGTAATATAATTTACAAATTTTGGACTGGACCAATCTGTTCTCCAATAAAAACCATTGTCCGCATCGACAGGCCCTAAATTTTGATTATAACTCTCACCATACTCTGCAAAACTCGTGGTTACCTTGTAATCACCTGATGCTGGATCATAAAGAATGTCTAATGGCGCCCCTCTTCCTGAACCTTGTGAAACAGAACCACTCAATGTAGCTGAAGGCAATAGTGCCAAATTAATCAATGGATTTGGGTTATTTATTGTATCTGAAGAGACACCACTAAGCTGATTTATCCATTGTTCAACTAAATCTACTGCAGGTTGGTCAATAATGGTTTTCGAAATAGGTGGCATCATTACAGAAGCATCTACACTATTCATTCTATGAAATAGAATTGACTTAGATGCATCGCCAGGGTGCACAATTTCTTCGTCTATATCAATACCTAATGGTGTAAGTATACCACTGTTTAATAATTCTGTCGCCTCTAAATTATTATAAACTCTTAAATCAAAATTCGTTCTAATACTATTATCACGTCTGTGACAGTACGCACAATTAAGGTCAAGATATGATCGTGCCTTTTCATCTAAACTGGCACTAGAATCATCTAATCGTTTGTTTGTGTAGATGTCTCCTGTTTCGGCATCGGTAATAGATGTGTCTAAAATTCCTAAATGACTAAGTGTTACTAATTGATTTGCAGTAACCCCTGTTTCGGCATACGTATAATCCGTGTTTAAATAACGAGATTTTAAACCTAAACCACCTTTATTGGCATTATTATGACAGTTAATACAATCTGAGTTCGATGGGAAATGCCATGTTTGGGTTCTTATGCCGCCGCCTACCGTAGTAATATCTATTGGTTCATCTAAACTCGATGCTTGAAGTACTGCATCCGTTTGAGCCTCATTCCAATTGTAAGTCAAGAAATACATTTCCCCAACTTCATCAACAACTGAAATTCGTGTTTCTATCTTTTTAGTAATGGACGGATTATTATCATCGACTTGTAAATCGAAATGCTTAACTATAACTGTGCCTGGCGGAAAATCCCAATCCCCGTGTTCAGAATATGCAACTTGTTCTTCACTGCCACTATGAAGACCATCATTATTAGGGACAGCTATCCAGCGCTTTTTAAGGGCACCATCAGACCAAAATGATTCGTACAATTCGTAAGGCACATAACCATCAATGACATCTAAGGTGCTTAAATCTGAAAATATGCCAGTCTGAGATAGTAACTGAGGCGCAGGACCGTAATCAGCATCATCGTCTATTAATTTATAAATGTTAGTGGCAAATCCTAAATTTAGAATATACAGTTCACCTTGAGCATCTTCACCAAAAGAGATAATGTCTTCTGGCAAAAATGTACTAATTTGTTCGTACTCTCCGGTACTAATATCAACAGAAAATATTTCATCGCCACCGCCATAATCAGCACAGATATATTTACCAAATAACTCAGGTATACCAGATCCTCTATAAACATATCCACCAGTTATTGAATTGACAATGTCATGACTAAAATCTACAAAAGGTTCCTCATGGGCCATATTATTAAATAAATCAGAATAGCAACCAGGTCCAGCCAACGTACCTTCGTATAATGGCCATCCAAAATTGGAATTTGTGCTCAAAACATTGATCTCTTCACGATTATTAAGGCCTACATCACCAATATAAAACGTACCTGTCTGGCTATCCTTAGTCATTCTAAATGGATTTCTTAACCCTACAGCATAATATTCCTCAAAGAAATCACCTGCAGAGTAAACATCATTTGGATCATTTGTTGTTAAATTAGGTTGACCATATAAAGTTGTTGTTGAGCCTGGTGTTGTGTCAGAAAAAGGATTATCATTTGGAATCCAATATTCTACTCCAGTTATCTCACCTGCAAAACCAGTATCTGCTGGTTTGGTTCTAACTGGAGCGTGACTTTTTGTTGGATCTTTATCTACGTCTAATCGTAAAACACCACCAGCAAGATCTTCTGTAATTTCTTGAGATCTTCTCCAAGATGCCATATCACCTGTAGTTAGGTAGAGAAAACCATCATCACCAAATTCTAAACCACCACCATAATGTGTTGTACCATACATTCTGTTCTTTAGGAGTATGGTTCTAGAATTAGCAACAAATGTCATTGTTGTAGGATCTACTTCAAATCGTTCTAATACAAGGTAGTTTCCTTGGTATTCACTATCGCCATACGAACATCCTTGACTTGTATATCCACCAAATGGAGGCGAATCTTGACCTTGAGCATTTTTGGTAGCATAGTAGACATAAAAATAATTTTGAGGATTAGATACAGCATCAAAATCAGGATGAATGGTCATACCCAAAAATCCACCATCTGAAACGAGGCCAACTTCCGCTGATAGATCAATTAATAAATTCTTATCAGTTGTTGCTTCATCATCTTCGAACCAATAGATTATGCCATTTAATTGTCCTATAACAAATGTACTTTGACTAGGCACTTGCTTAAAGGCAATCGGATAGAAAAAAGTGAGATTTGGAAATGCTATTCTGTAGGTAGCATCTAAATCTGTATCTAAGGCCTGTGGAAAAACTCCATTTGAATATGGAGAAATAGTTCCTACACTTGTTAAACCAGGTCCTGAAAAATACGGAAACGACCCAAATAATAATACTGAAGCAATTAAAACTATGAAAGTTCTAAGTGATTTAAATTTAGGATTAAAACGTGTTAATAGGGTTCCAATAGGTTTTTTGGAATAATGTTTCATTTGAATGTTAATTAATAGCTAATTAAATGTAATACTATTACTGAGATTCAATCAAACATTTCGACTAATGTTCATTAAAAACGATAACAGTAATCAATTGATAATCTTTAAAGTATTTTTCAAACTTTAGAAGTCATTTTGTTATGTATGCATAATAAATTAATCTATTGATATTAAATGTTTTAAACATCCATTTTGTTTAATTTTTTCTTAAAAATCATCAACTATAAATTCATTTTATTTTACACCCTTATAAGTAATTAATTATCAAATATTTGATGCATTTATAGATAAAAGAACTATATTTAAGGTATGAAAATAAGGAGCCTATTAATATCAGTATTAATTATATTGTTGGGATGTAAAACTATTCCAAATGAAGAAGATTTAGCATCGGAATCAAGCGAGTTCAAAGCTTTAAAGACTTTAGTTGATTCCCGAAATTTAGTTTTTGAAGCTCAGGTTGCTTATCCCTTTCAAACCAATGATATTATTGATGTTTCTAATGAATTAATGAGTCAAACAGAAAATGCTAACGGTAGATTTAGTCTAAGTGCGAATGAAGATTATTTAGAGTTAAAACATGATTCTACAAGTGCTCGTTTGTCCTATTTTGGTGAGCTTAGAACCTCAGGGTATTCAGACGCTAGAGACACCAATATTGAGTTTAATAATACAGTAAGTGATTATAAAGTCAAGATTAATGAGAAGAAGAGACATATTTCTATTTCGTTCAAAGTTAAAAATGACACAGAACAATTCAATATTAAATTGCTTTTGTTTTCATCCCAAAAAGGCAACTTAACGGTTTACGGATCTAACAGAACAACGATAAGATATGATGGCGAATTTAGACCTTCAAAAAAACATAATTAATTTTTGCATTAGCCTTCTTTTATTTTAACAGATTGTAAATCTCTCTAAACTTTATTTTCGTAGTTCTGCTTTGAAATCCTAAAGAGCAGCATGTGCTCATTAGATTTTAGTAAAATGCGGGTTCTGTTTTAGCATGCAATGTTATAGGTTTTCTAGTAACAAAGGCTTCATATACGGTAATCATGCCAAGACACTTAGACGAACCTTTATCGTTTTTTACTTTTTGAAATTTTGCTTTTGTGGAGAGATAAATAAACGCTTTATTTTTATTAACTAATATCATGTGTCCATCATAATCAATAGTCGTTTAACGCAAGTTCCTTAGAAGATGGCTTATCTTTTAAATTCATATTCCATAAAAAGGCATAAGTGAAAAATTCAATCCCAACAGGATTACGCCAATCCTTTGTAAACCTTAAATCTTCATATCCTTCGCAATTGATTTCAGGGGCAAAACCAAATGGAAATTTAATAACTCCTTTTAAATAAGTAGAATCAGCTTCTAGTATATATAAGTCATTATCTTTTTGGCCAAAACTCATTAATGTATAATATGTGCAATCAGATAAAAATATTATTTTTTTCATAAGCATAAGCTTACTTCAAAACCAATACCGTCTGCGATAGCGCCATCTCGTAAAGTACTATTGTAATCAATACCCCAACGTTGTCTATCGATCTTGAATCTTGCTGTTAACTGTTGCTTTTCATAATTTACTTTGGCTTGAAAATTTATCGGTAAGGTAATCCCTTTAATTGTGAGATCTGCAAAAATCTGTATATTGTGATTATCGTGATATTTAACTTTTAAAATTGTCAAAATGGAAGTAGGATAATCTGAAGTATTAAAAAAATCTTGATTCTTAAGATGATCTACAAGTCCAATGTTAGCTTCTTCATCTTTAATATCTAGACAAATTATCGAATTCATATCAATTATAAATGTTCCACCTGTGATTACATCATTATTCTTTGTAAAGTAGCCTTCTTTAAAATTTATGGTGCCATAATGGCCACCAAAATAAAATGAATATTCGCCTGACCATTTAATTTCGCTTTTTGATCTATTGATGTCTAATTTTTCTTGTGCAAAGTGGTAAGTCCAAACAAACATGCACAGAACGATACATAGGATTTTTTTCATGACTAAATTTTTTAATTGAATACTGAGATAAAACTAAAATGTTTAATCCTGAAGAGTGTCAAAAAAATGTAAAAGAAGTGTCAATGACTTGTAAAATTTAAAAGAAATACTTGTTCTTTGTCAATACTATGATGAACAATTATCTTAATATACTCGTCTTATTTCTTATTCTATTTACGTCTTGTGATGATTCTAAACCATTGGGGCTTGAGAAAAAAACAAAGATTGCTCTTAGAGATGTTGGTCATAAACTATTACTAAATCAAAATGATTCTACATCGTTGATTTTACCGGTTAAAAAACTTAATTCTAGGTCATATCGGTTAGAGATAGACACAACCTTGACTATTGAACCACTACTATTAGTTGAAATTATCTCTGATAGTTTCAAGTCAGCTAGTTTACCTGAAAATTATATCATTGAAGTAATTCAATGTAGGAACAATGAAGTGGCTTACAGCTTTCAAAAAAGTACAACAATTGATAAAACTGTTATTCCTTGTGGTGGTCGTTATCTGCCAGTAGGGTTCTATATAATTGAAGTTAATTATGCAGTAATAAATTCTAATTCATCTCAGTGGTTATATTTTCTTATTCCTTTAGGCATTGTTATTGTAGTGATAATGTTAATTTTTAAACAAAAATCAAGAAAAACACCTAATACAGTTAAAGTTCAATATGAAGTTCTTGGTAGTTTTCGATTTTATCCCGAACAGAATAAACTTGTTAAGGAAGCAGAAGAAATAGCTCTATCTAAAAAAGAATGTGAGCTATTAACCTTATTTATACAAAAGCCAAACGTGTTGATTAAACGCGAAGAACTTACTAAGCGTGTTTGGGAAGACAATGGTGTAATTGTGGGTAGAAGTCTAGACACCTACATTTCTAAACTTCGTAAAAAATTACAAAGCGATACAAGCATTAAACTTGTAAATGTTCACGGAGTAGGGTATAAACTCAAAATTTTATAGCCTATAATAACTTTGGCTTGATCCTTTTGTACAAGGACAATTACTTGCACTCTGTAATAAATTCAATCCTATAGTCACTACATGAGTTCCCGAATTAAATCCCGATAAATCATTAAGAGTTAACTGATAGGAATACGCAAAGTAAAGCTTGTTGTGCAAAATCCCAGCCATAGGTCCAACATTCAAAGGGCTGAAAAATTGATCGTTTAAAAAACGATATGATGCACCTAGCCAATAATAGTCACCGTCTTTATTGAATTTTCGGTACTTAAAATTGATGTCTGTTGCAGATCGATTATCACTATCAAAAAACTGAAAGAACATTGAAGGTTCAAATTCGACATATTTATTATGCTTAGGTGTAAAAACATAACCTGTGTAAAATTGATAGTTTAATAAGAGTCTGGGTTCTAAACCGCCAGTAAAATCATCAGTATCTTTTGATATTAAGTTATTAGCATTGGCACTGAAATAAAACTTATTCCATCGGTAAAGGAAACCTGCATCAAAATTGTTATTACTGATTGCTCTGTCTCCATTAATAGCAGGGTCTAAAATCGGAATTTCATATGTTGTATTAAAATTTTCGATATCAATTCTAAAATTATTGATATTATAAGAAAGACCAAAAGACAAATATTGCTTCGATTTCCAATCTAGTATTAAATGATGGGCAAATGAGAGCTTTAGTCCCTTCTGCCTAGTATTTCCATTTTTATCGTTATAAGCAGAAATGCCTACACCTGATCGATTCGAAATTCTAAAATCTGCATAAATAGATTGATTGTCTGGAGCGTTTTTAATGCCTACCCATTGGGTCAATCCATTTGCTCGTATCTTTAAATTATCACCAATTCCAGCGTAAGTAGGTGAAATTACAAAGTCGTTATCAGCTAAATACTGGGTCCATACAGGTAAATTTAATTCCTGACTATAGCTAAATGTTGTGAATATAAAAATTATAAAAATTAAAATTCGTTTCATTTCAGTAGGTTTAGTTCAATGTTAGGGTTATCTATAAAGGGTAAAATGTCCCACTAATTCTTTATTTACATTTGGATCATTGGTTTTTACAACGAACCAATAATCGCCAGTTGGTAGTTCATTGCCATTGTAGCGGCCATCCCAAACCTCGCCTACACGATAGGCTGCTACCTTACGACCATAGCGATCGAAAATATCAAACGTCAGGTTTGGATAATTTTCTGCACATCCTGGTGCCCAAGTATCATATTGACCATCTCCATTTGGTGTAAACCAATTAGGAATGCATATGTCTACAAACTCTAACTCTATTTGGGCCTCAGCTCTACATCCATTACTATCGGTAACGATAATAGTGTAAATACCAGATTCTGTAATAATAAAAGTGCTTTGTGTACCATAGTCTTCACCATTCATAGAGAAAGTATAGTCACCTGATCCACCAGAGGGTGATGCAATGATTTCATTAATTTCTCCTTCCGATAGGGTAAGGGCAATATCATCTAAGTCTTCAATATCAAAGAATTCAGTTGTTTGAATACAACCATTGCTATGCCTCACATTGATGTATTGATTTGTTCCTGCTGGCACATTTGTAAATACGTTACTCAATTGATAAGGTCCACCATTTAATGAATAGTCTAAATCTGAAGGATCTGTTAAAGAATCATCAACTGTAACAGTGACCCTATTAACCTGAGTATTATTTTCACATGTAAATTCAACGGTAACTTCAGGATCAATAGTAACCGATTCAGGGAAGGTAATATTCCATTGTGATTCACACCCCTGGGCATCCCTAATGTATACGATATGATCTCCACCAGCTAAATCCGTAAAATCAAATTCCGTTTGTGTTGGCCCGCCTGTAGTATAAGGACCATCGTAATTATCCAGACTTACACTATAAGGCATGTTTCCGCCAGAAATATCAATACTAAACTCACCATTTTCATCACCATCACATAATTCTGGGAATAAGGAATCCGGCACTATTGTTATTAATACGGGATCTGGATTAGTTATTGTAAAATTAAAAGTTAAATAACAACCTAACTGATCCTGTACAATCACTGTATAATCACCTGCTGCTAGATTAGTAAACGTATTAGTTTCAAAGAATTGATTCAATTGCGGTGAAATAGCATATTGAATCGTTCCTGTGCCCCCTGATGCTGTGATTTCAACAAAACCATTATCATCCCCAGAACAGGTTACATCATTAATTGCTATTGTGGCTTCTAGTTGTGCATTAGGTTCTGTAATTGTTATTATTGCAGTGGTCTCATTACAATCACCACTTTCTACATAAACAATATAATCACCAGCAACAAGATCTGTGAAATACCCTGGTGAACTCTGTGTCGCATTTAGAGGATTACCTAAACTATCTTGTAAGGTATAACTATAATCTCCTAATCCACCTTGTGCTGTGGCTAAAATTGATCCAGTATTGTCGCCGGCACAATTAATGAATGAATTAGAAGATTCTAGATTTATAACTAACTCAGGAAGTGGATCAATTGTAATTTCATTTGATGCATTTGATATACAACCATTAGCATCTCGCACATAAAACGCATATGTACCTTCAAGTGCCGAGAATGTTGTGTTCGTATTAAAACTTCCTAACACAGTTGTAAAGTTTTCTGTATCACTATATTCATAAGGACCAGTACCGCCATTTACACTTAGAGTCAGGGTCGATGCTGTTAAACAAGTCTGTGTACTTGCTCTTACTAAATCTACATCTAAAGGCGTAGGATTTGCTATAACAATATCTAAGGAGGTCATTTCACAGCCAAAACCATCTGTAATAGTCACATTATAAGTGCCTGCACCTAAATCATTAAATACATTAGATGTTTGTGGACCTGATGAACTTACAACAGGTAAAATTGTATTTAGGGTATAAACATAATTAGCACCTTCTCCACCAGAAACAGCAGTAATTGTAATACTGGCATCCTGATTACCAAAACATGACAACACACTTGTGCTTGGTGTAAAAGTCGCTGCAATTGGATTAGGCGTATTAAGAGTAATCACTTCAGAAGCAATACAACCTTCTGCATCTCTTACATTAACAGTATACGTACCTGCAGAAAGATTTTCAAAAACATTATTACTAGAATAGGCCACCGTAACACCACCTGTTAATTCAAATTCATAATCTCCCCAGCCGCCATTAGCAATAGCCGTAATAGTGCCTTGATTATTATTACAAGTTACATTTGAAGTCTCAGTTACAACAATTGATAAGGCCTCTTGTGGAGAGCTAATTACAATATTTGCAGTGTTTGAACAAAATGGAATATCGGTTTCAGTAATAACAACTGAGAATGACCCAGCATTCATACCATTAACCGTTAATGGATTTGTAGATGTATTAGCATTAACAACTCCAGTAACAGATACACCCAAGTCATCAAATACTTCATAAGTGTATGCCCCTGAATAATTTGTAACATTAATGTCGAAGCTTCCTGTGTTATCGCCAAAACATGTAACACTAGTTGAGCTTAAGGTAAACATCGGAATAATTGCTTCAGGTACTGAAACTGACACTTCAGACGTACAAGACGTAATACTATCCGTAATAGTTATTGCATAAATTCCTGAAGGCACACCTGTAAATGTGTTACCACTTAGACTGATTGTCGCTGGATTTGGTGCAATACTATACGTGTAACTACCTGAACCACCTGAACCAGTCAGTGTAATAACACCATCATCATTATTACATGATGGCAATGTTGTTGCTTCTGCTAAAACATCTATTGGTGCATTGATGTCAATGGAAATTAAATTACTACATCCGTTGGCGTCTTGCACTTCAATGGTATGTGTACCTACAAACAGATTAGAAATTGTAAATGGGGCTGTTTGATTTTGAAATGCACCACCATCAATACTATAACTGTAAGGTGCTATACTTGGAGTATCTAAGCTTACTTCTATTTCGAAGTTACCATCGATTAATTCACAGGTGTTGTTAAGTGTTGCAGAGATCACTGGTGTAGGATCTGCATCTACAATAACAGCTGGACTAGAAACAATACACCCAAAAGCGTCTAAAACGTGAATGTAATACGTACCTGCATCTACGTTAAAAACACTATTGGTGTTCCATCCCGCATCGGTTAAAGGTGGGGTAGTAGCAGTAATTGTTATTTGATATTCGTAAGGAGCTGTGCCATTTTGACCAATTGCACTGATAACTCCTGAGTTAGGATTACAATTTGCATTCTGATCTACAGATACACTTAAATCTAAAGCTACAGGTGATTCTAAAATCTCAAAAATCTGAGATGCCGATTCACAACCGTTAAAAGATCCTGTTCCATTTTCCGTAAAAACAATATAGTATTGACCTGCTGTAAGGGTTCCTGGATCTGGAGTTGTTACTGTTTCAGGCACACCAAATGTTACAGCTACGGAGTTAGGCCCATCTACTAATTGGTTATCAAACGCCGAATAAATTGAATAATCTACAGAAGTGGTTGTGCTATCAAAATCGTTTATGGTAAACGTTACACTACCATCGGCAGCACCTAAACAACTGACATTAGTCGGAACTACGCTTGATGTCAATGCTGATACAGGATCTATCGCTGCATCTGCAGGCTTCACATAATAACAGTCCGTCACCAAATCGTGAACTACAAATGTATACACTACACCTGGAATTAAATTTGTAAATGTTCTCACATTACCTCCTGGTGTATCTGGTGAAAAATAGGCTGATGTGTAAGGAATCGTATTAAATTCTATAATACCAAACTCATAACTTCCACTTCCTATGGCAGATATGGCAGTAACTTCGGCTGTACCACCTACGGTACAATCCGGAACTGCAACATTGACATTAATATCCAAATCTGACGGAGGTGAAGCTATTGTAATTTGTTGAGACAGACTACACCCATTAGCATCTACAACATTAATTGTGTAAATACCGAAATTGATAATATTAAAGGTGTAATCTTCATTCGTTGTTGCATTATATGGATTCCCTGCAATAACATCTCCAAAATTGTTAGTAATAAAATACGTCATTGGTGTCGTACCACCTGTAACGTTTTCTACAGTGATGGATCCTAGCGAAGAACCACCTGGATTGTTACATGTGATGTCCACTTTACTTAAATCAAAGTTAATAGCATCAGGTTCTGATAGTGATATGGTTTCAGTCGAAGCACATGAATTCGCATCTGTGATGGTAATCGTGTAATTACCAGCAGTTAATCCTGAGGTCTGTGTTCCATAATCTGTTCCGGTAGAATTATTAAATACATTAATCGTAAATGGTGGTGTACCAACAGTGTTATCAATAGTGATATCTATAGCACCATTTGCATCACCATTACATAGAATTGGTTGGCTTTCAACCACAGCACTAAATGCTGGTGGTGTAATAGGGTTTATAGTGATAATAGATGACTGTGCTGAACAACCATTAGCATCCGTAATTTCAAATTGATAGGTTGCTGGTGTTGCTGTGCTATAAGAAAATATACCAGCAGTAGAACCTACATTGGCAAATGGCCCTCCATTGATGGAAACTGCATAGTCAAAAGGTGCTGTACCCGATGCTGTACCGGTAAGCACGCCATCAGGAGTTGCTGTACAATCTAAATCTTCAGTTAAAATAACTGTAACTGTTGGCGTTGGGATTGGATCTATAGTATATGATTCAAAATAAATACAATCGTTTTCATCTCTTACCTGAAATGTATAAGTGTCTGGTGACAAACCCAAAAACACATTAGAGGCTTGATAAGCTGTTGTTGCAGTTGCTGGGGCTATAATTTGATATTCTAAAATTCCTGAGCCTCCCGATACGCTGGTGATAGTGACATCACTAGTTAGGGCTGGACATACAACAGGTGTACTGGTGATGTCCATATCTGTTGGTGGATTAAGTGCATCAATTACAATGTCATTAGTAATCGCAGTACAACTATTTGTATCGCTAATCGTAATTGTATAGGTGCCTTGAGTTAATCCATTAAATATATTACTAGACTGAAAATTAACACCATCGATACTATATTCATAAGGAGGTGCTCCTCCAGTAACTCCTGTCACCGTAATTGATCCTTCTCCAATACATGTATAATCTGCTGTTAAATCTGCAGTGCCAGATATCGCAATATTCTCATTAATGGTAACTGTCTGTGGATCCGATGTACATATGGAACTGCCTATTGTATATTGAACAACAACATCATAATCACCAGCTGTAAGTCCAGTAAATACATTTGAATTTGAAAAGGATGCACCACCATTAGTACTGTAAGCTATAGTATTTCCGTTGGCATTAGTAATATCAATAGTTATCGACCCTGTATTACCAATTCCACCACACAATATATCTGTAGGTGTTATCGTAAATTCTGGCGGTAAAAAAGCATCAACCATTATTGATGTGCTCGCTGAACAGTTATTAGAATCTACAACTAAGATATCATATGTTCCAGCAGCGTTTACAACGATTGTAGGAACTGTTTGAAAATCTGTAGCTCCATTTATAAAGTAAAAATATGGCGGAGTACCACCTTCTGGATAAATCGTAATCTCACCATCGGTGCAATCTAATGGAGCGGTTAATGCAGCAGTTACTGTTAATAAAGGCGGCTCAATGATTGTAATAGTTTCAGTATGCAAACATCCATCTTCAGTTTCTACAGTGGCTGTGTAGGTTCCTGGATTTAAATTATCAAAACTATAGGTATTTTCTGTTATAGGACCTACAGTATTAACCAAAGTTCCTCCTTGTTCTAGGGTAAATGTATACTGAGGATCTACATCATTAGCAGCCAATTGAATACTTCCTAATTCCCCATGACATAAAGGTTGAGAAACTGTTGATGTTACTGTAAAATCTCGTTCTCTTATAAGTACATCTGGGACAGAGAAAATACATGGATTTGTAGGCACACCTATTTGTCTTACAAAAACAGAATATGTTCCAGGTGTATTTATTGTAAACACATTACTCGTTTGATAGTTTGCGCCATCGATACTATACTCGTATCCAGAAGGCACATCATTAACCATAATACTTCCTGAAGTCGTACAAATTATATCTGTCGCCACTACTGCTGGCACTAATAGATTTTGAAATACATTAAAGTAGAATCGATTAAAACAACCACCTGGATAGTTAATAGTTAATCGGAATTGACCCGCTGAATCTACCAAAAAATCAGGTCCTACAGCAACTTGGTTCCAAATACAAGCAGAATCTTCATTTGCACAATCGGCATCAGCAACTGCAGTACAGCTAGACGCGTCTAATTGTTCCCATATTATAGAAGTAGAATCAGAAATATTAGTTTCTATAAATCGTGTATCATCTGCACCGCATAAGAAAATAAGCGGTAATAACTTTCCATCATTTGGACAAGTCACAATTTCGTCAGCATACGGAATAACAGGGTTCTCCACGTCACCACCAAATAGTGCAACCTCATAAATCTGTTCTATTGATTGACAAGGGGCAACGGCATTATTAAATGAATAATACGTTCCTGTAGACGTCACTGTGATCGTCTGTGTATCACCTATTACCGGGGTTCCTGTTGGACTTGTTGACCAAATGTAAGAATCATAGCCTCCCGCAGCGGTTAATTCGACACTGTCACCACATAGAATAACCTCCTCTAAAAATTCACAATCCAGATCAGCCAAGAAGTTCGTAGCTTCAGGAGATACTAAACATCCTGTATTTGTATTAATACTTGGATCATCTGTTATTTGAAAAGATGGATTAAAGAAGCCATTATAAGTCGCAAAGGCCTGATTATTTATTATATTAGAACAGGCGTCGGCTAAATCTCCGCACGAATTCACAACTTCAACTTCTATCCTTATCTCATAGCGTGGATCATTTTCTTCAACAAGTGAATTATCAATATCCAAAATCAATTCTCTTGTTACTGGGTTATAACTTGCTACTGTAACACCTGGTGGTAATATGAGATCTGTTGAATGATCATAAACAATGTTTATTGGAAGAATATCACGTATTTGAAAATTAGTTGCATTATCGTTACCAATGTTTTGAAATCCAATCACATAATTTAATGGAGATCCAAGTCCGACTAATGCCCCACCGATATCATTACCTGTTTCATCTTCAACCGTTTTGGTAAGAACAATATCTGGCTCAATAATCTCTACTGCAAAAGCAAAGAAATATGGGAAATATGTGTCACCACTTGTTTCTAAACGAATTGTACCTGATGTAGCATCATTGGCAATTACAGAATTGCCAGGATTTGGAATTGCAATCATCCCCGTATCAAAACCCAAAGTGTTTGTACTATTTGGAATACGATTATTAACGGGAGTAGCATCTAAACTGGTCACGGAACTATTAAAGAAATTAGACACAGGACGATCTACTGTTGACAAGCTAACTCCATTAAGTCTTAATCGATCACCTAAAATTGGACGATCACCTTCTAAGGAAGCGAAGGCAAAATTAGCCCTAACGGGTGCTGGAGCAGGGACAGTTCTAAAACCATCAACAGGAACATCTAAATTTGGATTTCCACCAGCTACACTTATTGCACTAAAGCCATCAAAACTTGTAATTGATTTACCAGGTAGAGTAGGATCTTCGTAAACAATAAAAAGTGACCATCCTGCTGATTGTCCAGTTCCATTATAAGGATTAAATGTAGACGTTTCTCCAAGACCTGAAGAAACATTTGCTACGGTATAAGTTCCTAAATCACCTCCTTGACCATAGCTAGTCACAATGTTTGTAACATCAGCAAAACAGGCGTATGAAAAACTATTTCCTCCATCAACGGAAGATCCACCTGCTTCAAAAATAACTGTTCCAGAGATATCATTATAGCCACCTGTTGGACCTTTAAGTTTTACTTCAGTAATAGGTTCATCTCCTGGATTAACAGCACCCCAATACAATCCTGCATATATAATCCTATAGCAGTCAGGATTTGGAATTTCTAAATCCGCACTTGATGAACTAAATGTTGTTGGATCACCATCAATATCTATGTATTGCATATCTACATTGTGATTGTAGACAGATCCATTATTAAATGGATTATTATCAGGTCCGAGAATGTTGTTTCCGATTAAAACAATATCGCCTTTTAAATCTTCGTTGAACCTTGGTGTGAAAGGCACATAATTCTGCGCAAATGATGTGATCCCGAAACACAATATTAACACTAGTGCTAACGTATTTGAAAATGTAGGTCTTTTCATGATACTTGATTTTATTTCCTCATCAATCTCATAGGGCAATGAAATCGAGAAGAACTGCTTAACTTATTTAATTTTCTATTTTTATGAGTGACATTTTAATATTATAAGGTCGATCTCCTTTATTCTCCATAGCTTTATTAGCAGCACTAATACTATCAAATTTATTATAGTATATATAGTATTTACTCGAACTGATATCGTAGAAGAAATCTACATTAGCGCGACCAGAAGCTACAACTTTAGTTAAAAATTCATTTCGTTTATTTATATCACTGTGTACCGCAATGACTAAATAATATCCACTTTCAGTATTCTTTACATTCTTTAAAATCTTAATGTTATCACTTTGCTCTTCCCCAAAATCAAAATCATCTGATGTGTATGGACTTACGGGTGGCTTTGTTGTTCGTTTAATATTCGCTAACATTGCTCGGTCTTGCGCATATCTATCCTCTTCATTATCATAGGCCGCACGCTTAATACGTCTTCTTTTTTCGAACTCTGTAGCTATTCTAATTTCTTCAAGACGAACTTCTAACTGCTGTTTGATTTCTTTAGCCTTTAGTTGATCCTCCTGTATATCTTGGATCTTCTTTTTGTAGAATAAATTAACTTCATCTAATTCAGTGGTTTTAAACCTTAACTCGTAAAGAGCATTTAATGAATCAATCTTTTCACCTTGTAATTTTATAACCGCTTCCAAATCTGCATTGATAGCATTAAGTCTATTATTTTCTTCAGTTACACTTTTGAATGGTTTTGGTTGTACAGCAATACCTTGTTCACTTAAATCATTTTCTTCTTTTAGATCTTTAAGATCTTCATCCTTTATTTCGATTATATTTTTGAACTCATCCAGCAGTCTATTCTGTTCAGTCTTTGAACTTTCAGCATCTTTCGTCAAGGTTGCGATGGATTTACCTATTTCATCCTTAGGATTTTCAATGAGCTCTTGTCGTTGTCTTTCTGCTTCTAAAGCTTGTGCTTCAGCTAATAATTTAGCTTGTTCTGCAGCTGCTTCTTTTGCTCGTTGCGCTTCAGCTTCTTCCTTCGCGTTTTGTTCTGCAAGTAATTTTTCTTGGGCTTCTTTAGCTTTTTGTTCTTCAAGGAGTTTAGCCTGTCTCGCAGCTTCCTCACGTTCTTTCTTCTCGGCATCCTGCTTAGCTTGTTGCTCTGCAAGTAATTTTGCTTCTGCTTCAATTTTTGCATTCGTTTCAGCAACCTCTCTAGCTTTTTCTGCTGCTTCTTTTGGTTCTTGACGTTCTATTTCACGCTTAGCTTTCTTTTCAGCTTCTGGTTTTGCATTTTTCTCAGTGACTTTAAGAGCATTTGCATCTGACTCACGATCTAATTTTGCTTGTTCTCTTCGTTCTGCAGCTCGTGCTCTAATGCCAGCTAATTCTTCTTCTGATGCCTTAACAATAGGACGTTTTCGCTTTTTGGAGAATAGTCCACTAACTTTTTCATCACCAGTATAGTCATACTTTTTTCTTGGAATAAATCTGTAGGCTAAAGAGACTTCATGAGAAGAACCAAATTCAACCAACTCACCAATGGCCTTTTCAATATTATATTCTAATGCAATATTTTTAGTGATATTAAGTCCAAGTCCTCCAGACACACCAAATCGGCTATTATAGCCAACTTGAAACCAGATGCCTTTAGGTACACTAAGAGCGGCTAGTCCTGAAATGATAGTTTCGTCTTTTCTAAATTCTGACATTATCAATCCTGAAAATTTTGTGTCCTTAAAAAATCCACGCCCCTTAAAAAAACCGGTATGCATAACATGAGCCTGAATGCCTTGTCTAGGATCGTCTTGAATCATTTCTGATGTCTCAAAATTGTAAAGAACAAGATTATTAATAGCAACACCAAAATCTAAAAATGTTGTACCGAAGTTTACACCAGGGTTAAGCGTAAATAAAAAGTTCTCTGGAACATTTTGTAATGAAGGATCATCAAAATTGGTAATGACATTCGAAGTATTAATTCCGCTTTTATAAGCAGCAACATTAAGCCCAAAAGTCAAATTTTTATCCGTATTTAATTTAACGTTATATGCAAAATTTAAAAGACCTCCGAAAGTGGTTAGGACACCATAATTCTGTTGAAAGGCGGATATGCCAGCGCCAATATTCTCTGCGAACCTTCCAGAAAAACTCCCAACAAATGTTTCTGGAGCATTATTAAACTGAATGTTTTCGCGCTTATTATTAAAACTTATATATTTATGTTGTTCTCTAACAAAAGTGAAGGTAGGGTTAATAGCATAACGGTTAAAAACCAAAGAATTTCGAATTGGCAAATCAAAAGAAACAACACCATCATCTTGCTGAGACCAGCTTAGCTGGACAGCTAAAAATAACACTAATAGGATTGATAAACTTCGTTTCATTTATTTGATTACTGTTATAGTCCCTTTTTTTACGTCACCATCAGTCTTAGTAATGACGTAATAATATAGTTGATTAATACTGGTAAGATTTAAATCAGCAATAGGCCAATTATTTTGATAGTCCATTGTTTGAAATACGACTTTACCTTGTTCATTATAAATAATTACCTCTGTATTTGTTCCAGTTGTATATTGCAATGGTAAAATCCAAGTGTCATTATTTAAATCGCCATTAGGACTAATCATATTTGGAATATTGTCAACATCTGGAAATGGATCAAAACCTTCTTCGATGGTGAATTCATAAATAACAGAAGCTTCACATCCTGTAGTTTCTGTAATCACAACAGTATAATCGCCAAATTCTGTAGCGTTATACGTATTACCTGTTGCTCCAGCAATAACTTGACTATTTAAAAACCAGGTAAATTCTGGAGTAACGGCATTATTAATGACTTCGATACTCAAGGTTTCGCCTTCTATCAAATAATTAAGTTCTTCAACATTTATATCGCTATTAAACAACTCACTCACTAAATCGATAGAACCAAAAGCTGAACATACTCCTAGATTTACTTGCACTGAAAACGTACCAGACTCATCGGTTTGGATACTTTGGCCTGTTGCATCAGGAATGGCTACACCATCTTTAAACCATTGGTAACTATTACCGCCTAAAGTAGTTAATGTAGTTAGTCCCTGTTCTGGGCAATATGGATTCCCTAAACTTGAGACGATAGTAGCGTCTGCTTCACCACTTGCACTTGCTTCACTAATAGTAACTCTATTTGAAAATGAATTAGAAGTACAAGTTCCATAATTCGTTTCAACAAAGAATGTTCCTTCTTCACTAACTGAAAGAGAAGGACCAGAGGCCACAAAAACTGCAGTTGTTTCACTAATTTCTTTGTACCAATTGAACGTTAAAGAGGGGTAGTTTAAAGGCGAATCATTGTTGCCTGTTCCCGGATTATCAATCGTTAACAAATAACTGCCACCTGTACAATAGGCACCTGTTGAAACAAGATTATTAATCGTAAAAGGGGAGTCCTGCAATTTATAGTAAGCCGCAAAGGACGTTGAAGGAGTACTTGTTGCTACAGGAGAGGTACTTTTAATTCTTATTCTATAATTCTCACCAGAAGTTTCTTCAGGTATTGAAAAATCTAAAGACGCAGGAGACGTAGTTACAGAACCAGAAGGTGAAGTATAAAGTATTGTTGCTCCGGAGAAATCACCATCTGCATTAGACATTTCCACAATAAATTGATTAGAGGCATCTAATGCAGATTCTGGTGAAAAAGCAAACGTAACACTATAAGAGTTAAAACTTTCACTAGCACAAGCTTGACTAAAGCCCAAATTAGGTTGTCCAATTGCCAATTGTGCATTAAGTAGCTGTATTGACAATAATGTCAAGACGAGACATAGTGTTATAAACAGTGTTTTTAGGTTAACGGATTGGATCATTGTGTGTTAGGGCTGTAATTGTCTTATCTATAAGCTAGAGATCGTTAGAAATTTTTAATCTTCATTATCATCGTCAATGAAATCGTTCGAGGCGATAATTCTATTTACCTGCAATCTATAATCAGGTTCTCTAGTGCTAGTGGCATCAATAAACGTTTCCTTATCAGAGCCTTTAGCATATAGATTATTGAAGGCTCTACTTCCATACCAGCTTTCTAAATCGTCATTATTAGTATAGCCTTTACGGTATATGTTTCCTTTACAGTTATTAAAATAGGTTCTTGTAAATTGAATCTTTTCAAGATTTTTATTATTTAATACGATTTGATCATCTAAAACAACAGCTGGATAAAAACCAGAAATAACACTTTTATTAATTGCAAAAGACGCATCAGAACCTATAAAAATAGCCTCTTGAACTAGACCAATTTCCATGTCTGACTTAATATCGTTGGATACATTTACAATCGTTAAATTCTCAGCACTTACATAGGTTTCACGTTTTGAAGTATCAGATTCTTCCTTATTGTCATAGGACTTTATAAGTATAGCTCTAGAACCATTGGCACTTGAAACATAAGGTGATCTTACAGCTAGAGAATTTATTAATTGACATTGTGTGCCAAAGTTGAACTCGTAATCGTTACTTCTTGCCCTGTAAGACACTAATTTTTCGAGAATAGCAGAACCACCAAGAATACTGTATGAATTACCTGCACTGTAGCTTACCATTACATGTTCTAATATGGTTTTATTACCAATACCAGCAAGAGTTAAAGCATTGTAATACCCATGAGACTTAGTACGTTTACCTGCATATTCTATTCTTACATATTTTAAAATACCAGAACTATCCTCAGCATTGAAACCACCATAAGCAATATCCTTTGTTGAAGACGGATTTAATCCATAATTTAAAGAGGCTAATTTTCCGTAAGTATTAAGAGGTGCATCTCCTAAAAGAAAAATACCTCCCCAATCTCCAGCTTTTTTATCACTTCTACTTGACGTAAAAACAATAGGATCAGTTTGAGTTCCTCTTGCGATAATTTTAGAACCACCTGTAATAATCAAGGATGCCTTAGAATCAAAATCACCAATAATAACAGTTCCAGGTTCTATTGTTAACGTAGCACTATCTTTTACAAAAACGTCACCGAGTAACAAATACACATCTCTCTTCAGTAATTTGGTATCCTTGGTTATATTACCACTCAGGATTTGAGTTGGTTCGCCATAATCTGCATTGCTTGGTTTAAATTCTGTCCAATAACTTAGCCAATTATCATAACCAATAATTCCTTTTTCTTGTTGTGCAAAACTGTTGCTTAACACCAATAGAAAAATAAGTGCGGTTTGAATAAAATTTTTCATAGTTGTTAAATTCGTTTGTTAGATTTTGGGGTTTTTTATAATATCATCAAATATAGTAATAAAACCTATGAAATACAATAATTTATCGATAAAATGCACATTTTTATTCTATTATGTAATATTTATCTTACATTATATACATATTTTATTTAGTCAAAACACAAAATAGAAGGCCTACTGTTTAAACTATAATTAATAACCATTCAAAAAAAAACCTCGACATATTTGCCGAGGTTTTTAAAATGAAAATTTAAAGTTTGGTTATTGGTTATTCTTTAAACTCGTTGTATGTATGCAAGGCTTTTAAAGTGGATTCGTAAAAAAGAATCGCAGCAATCAAATCATTAGTGTCTGAATATGGTAGAATCTTGGTTTGAAATTCTACTGTACTTTCAAAATAACTATCTGAAGCTTCTTTATTTTCCTTTAAAGCCTTTTTATTGTCTTTTGTTTCAGGAATTCCTAAGGAAGCCATTGTTACTCCTGGTTTAGTGGCAAATGCAATATTTGGTAAAATATTAACTATAACTTCAATGCGCTCTATATATAAGGTTAGTAATTGTCCTTTAGACATTTCATCAAGTTGTTCACGACTGTGGTACTTAGCGATATTTACTTTACCGCTAATTATACTTAATGACTGATCTTTTTTACTTTTTGATGAGTCACTTTTTTGAGCATGTCCTAAACCCATCATCAGGAAAAAGATTGCAGTAAATAAAATAAATTTTGTTTTCATGTTTATAGTTTTGATTTGGACCAACGGTGACAAATCTATAGAATTTTACACTAAAAACAACAACTTTTAGTGTTTTTCTTTGATTTTTTTTAACATTTTAAATGCGAATTTCTTGGATAAAGTGCATATTTACTAGGTAAAATGCAATTTTTACCGACGAAATACTTATTTACATTTTATCAAATTTTTACTGACTTTTGAGTGATATTTTAGCAAATTTTAATGCTTTTTTAAATTTAAAATGTTAAAATTCCAGTCATTTATTCTAGAAAATTGCTCGTAGTTCATCGTCAAATTTTGTAATTTATTTCTGTTTATCGCAAAAAAATGACCTTGATGTAATATTTAAGGTCTCTTGAGATTTTTAGCAGAAATTTGATCTAGAACTCAAATCTTAAAATCTCATGAAAAGTCTTTTTACAGCGTTTTGTTTGTTAATTGTATTAAGTTATAACAACCATATATGGGCTCAAGAAAGTCCAATCTATGATAGAGCAGAGGATCAACTTAGTAATACTGATACTATACCAGATTTTAGATCTATGGTCAACAAATTAAAACTCACAGGCACGGTTTACCAAAGTGATGGAGTAACACCTGCTAAGGATGTGATTATCTTCATCGAACAACCAGACGAAAATGGTGACTTTGACTTAAGAAAATCTGGAGACGAGCGTTATGTGTTCCACAGAAGTTGGGTCAAGACAGGTGCAGATGGTAAGTATACCTTCTACACATTTGTCCCAGGTAACGACAGACGTTACAATCAAATGTCTCAAATATTTCCAATTATTAAAGAAACATCTAAAGAAGAAGTACAGTTAGCCTCTTTACTATTTGACAGTGATCCTTTACTAACAAAACGTTGCCGTAAGCGTTTAGTTAAAAAAGGAGGTGAGGGCAGAATCTTAAACACAACGGCAAAAGATGGGCTACTCATTGCTGAAAAAGATATTGTATTGTCAAACCATAGTGAACCGATGAAGTGATCTAAATACAGTAATAACCATAAAGCTCTGAATTTATATTCGGGGCTTTTTTTGTACTTTAAAAAATCGACACATGGGATACATTACCAAACCAAAAACTGTTACATCTGAATTATTATTAAGGTAATCAGTAGGTTCAGTAATGATTTTATCATCGGTATCAATAGATCTATAATTAGAATCTCTGCGGATTAGAATTTACTCTTATTATGCAATTTTTAGAATCCTTATAGATCTTAACTTTGGAAACTTACAAGAATTTAGTCCAAAGTTTGATTGTGATAAGAATATTTCACGACCATTAGATGATAATGGTGTCCTTATGAGAGCCTTACTCAGAGAAGGATTGGATTATAACTCATATAATTCATGATTACACAAATTTCAGTGCGATTTAATTAATAATAATCTATTCACATTTGGACAGAGTTTTGTTTCTTTTAGATTATTTCATCACATTATTTCGTATCTTTATAGACCTTCAATTCGGATATTATAAATTACAGATATTGAAGAAAATAGTTTAGGAAATTATGCAAAAAATGAAGCCTATTTAAAAGGCTACTGTAGTTTAGCTACTAATCCGTGATAAAGCCATTGGTTAGCAGTAATTAGCTATTAGGGACTATTGTTTGGCTCGTGTTTCATATGTAAGTTTACCATGCACTTTGCTAAAAGCTTTTTATTTCCAAAAATACTGATCTCATTTATGCCTTTAGTAGCTATACTTGAAGTGACGTTTAAAAACTGTAATATTTTATAACCAGCGTTAGATGAACAACATATTTTAAGACACCTTATGATTATTACTAGCACTTTCATTCTATGTGGAATCATTTACAAACGTTCTAAATGATGTGGACTAAGCATGCTCTAATAATAACGCAAGATACAGTTTTCTATATCCTATGCTTAATAAGCATTGCTTTTGTAGTCTTTGTTTATGTTAGCAGATATCTCACAAGACATCAGCTTCATGATCATGACGACGATTCTTTAGATGACAGCTAAAAAGTGTCTAGCTATTTAAAGCGTTCAAGAAAATTGTTGCAGCAATACCAAAGCCAGCCCCAGAAATAAAGATATTCCATTTCATATGTTCGCCCTTAATAACTTTAGTATAAAACCATAATGCGATCATAAAAAGAAGTACAATAAACAGCTGCCCAACTTCAATACCTAGATTAAATAAGAAAAGAGGCATTAGGATACTATCCTCAAAAAGCATGAATTTAAAATTACTTGCAAAAGCCAGACCATGAATTAAACCAAATACTAATGCAATAGCATATTTAACTTGAGTACTTGAAAATTTTCCTTCCTTTCTATAATTGACAATATTGGCTACTGCTGTCAGCATAATAGTAAATGGAATTAACAAATCTATGAGCTCTGGATTGGTTGGAATTATATCCAAAGAACTTAATATCAAAGTACCACTATGACCAATTGTAAATGCTGTAATAATAATTAATACTTGTTTCCATTGCTTCAGGGTAAAGGCAGCGCATAAAGTCATAACAAACAGCAAATGGTCATATGCATTTATATCTACAATATGTTCCCATCCACTTGCAAAAAAGTTTCCGTAGTTACTCATCAATATATATAATTAAAGGATTTTTGTGTAAGAATACCGTTCTAACTTGCTCTCAAAACTACTATTAGATACGAAAGGTGGCAATCGTAAGGTTACCCAATTGGATTGAACAGGTCCAAATTCTTCAAAAAGGAGATTATTTTCTATCACCAACTTATCTCCCTTTTTTAGGATTATTGACTGTTTAGCGAATTCAATATTCAACACATTGGATTTTACTGTGTAATCATCAATTTTTAGCTGAATTAGCTTATCGTTGATATAAATTCTAAAATTAATGGCAAAGTAATTTTCAATAGCTAATTTATCATTCTCAGATAAATTACTATCTAATATTTTTTTCATGATAGTACTATTAACAGCTGGACCAAAATCATCAACAAAGACTTTACATTCCATACTAATATGATTGTTTTTGTCATTATATCTAATTTCCGATGCGGTAAGCTTAAGTGGATGATTAGCCTTGCTAAAACTGACTAAAGAAAGCCAAACAAATAGAACACAAAGGACTTTATACTTCATAATAGTTTATTTACAAGGAATTTCACCCTCAAGTTTTGTCACTTTTTCCTTTATTACACTTTCAGAAATCACCTCAGGTTGATACACAATCGAAACTTCTTTAGTATGAAGGTTTAAAATTGTTTGTTTCACACCATTTTGGTTCTTCAGGCCATCTTCAATTACCGTCTGACATTTTTTACATGCAGCTTTCGGTATACTAAACACAGCAACTTCATCATGCTGAGAAACATTCAACGTCCGATTTTCTTCCGGAATATGATTACAAGAAACAAAAAATCCCAAAACTGAGAGCACTATGATTTTTTTAAACATTATATTTGAGTTTTATTGCAACTGTGTTGCGAAAATACAAATATATTAGTTCAAAAATAAACAAAGTAAATAAGAGTATTTGAAACGAATGTTGAAACATATTTTTTAGAATTGTGGTTATGCATGGAAATATTTGAAAAACCAATTACAACCTAAAGAGAAAAATATTATCCTTTATAAATTATTAAACGAAAAGCAACATTATTAGTATCTTCATCAAGAGAATTAGAACTCACCAAAAATCCTGGCTGATTATACTATAAATGTTCGATTAGAGTATATCGCAATTTATAGTTTTTTCAGTATTACGGTTTCAAAACATCATCAAAATCAATTATCTATGAGAATTTTAGCATTTATTGGGTTGTTACTTTTAGCTGGAAATGTATCAGCGCAAAAAAAAGTTATGGAACATGACGACAAGGGTCTGTGGAATAGAATACGTAATGTTAATATTTCTAATTCTGGAGACCATGTACTCTACAGTATTGGTCCAGAGGAAAAAGACCAAACACTCACATTACTAAAAACCTCTGGAGAAAAGGTAATGGCTTATCCAAGAAGTAAAGGTGGTCGTTTTACATTCGATTCTAAATACGTTGTACTTTCAGCTAATGCTTATAAAGACAGTATCCTTGAGATGAAACGTAAAAAGGTTAAGAAAAAGGATATGCCAAAAGATACTTTGATCATTTACGACATCACAAATAATACCTATAAAAAGATTCCAAGAATAAAGTCTTACAGAATACCAGAAAAATGGTCTGGTGTGGTGACTTATATGCTAGACACACAAAAGCCAGCTAAAAAAGATAAGTACAAATCTAAAAAGGATACTGCTCAAACTAAGAAGAAAGACACCATTAAAAAGGCTAAAAAGAAAGTTAAGAAGGTTTCAAAAGACAATGGTTATCATTTGGTCATTCAAAATTTAGAAAGTGGAGTAGAAGACACTCTAAAATATGTACACAACTATGCTATAGCAAAAGAAGGACGTCATTTAGTTTATGCGACCTCAGGTGAAGTAGATAGTCTTGGTGGTGGTGTTTACCATTATAATGTAGATAAAGCTACTAAAACCCTTCTATTATCTAGCCATCACAAAACAAAGTATCCACAGCTTGGTATTTCAGATTCTGGAACGCGTGTTGGTTTTGTGGTCGATGCAGACTCTACTAAAAGTCTAATTAAAATGCCTAAACTATATGCTTGGAATTTGGGCGATGACAGCGCTAAAATGATTGTAGATTCTGAAACTAATGGCACTGATATGTTAGTTTCTAAAGATGCCAGATTACGCTTTTCAGAAAATGAGAATCGCCTATTCTTTGGATTACGCACTCAACCCATAGTGCAAGATACAACCCTTCTCAAAGAAGAAATTGTGAATGTAGAAGTATGGACTTATGATGAACCACGATTGTACACAGTGCAAGAATTGGATGTAAATGACGATAAGAAGAAGTCTTATTTAAGTTTGTACGATTTCTCAAAAAATAAAATGATTCAGGTTGCAGATACGTCATATGATTTGTCTCGTACTGGAGATGAAGGAAATAGTGACTATGCCGTTGTTGGTAACCAAACACCCTATTTATTACAAAGCCAATGGACCGCTCAGCGGCCAATGGACATGCAACGTGTAAATTTAAATACTGGTGAGCGTAGTGCTATTGCAACTAAAGTGTATGGTGGCAGTTCTATAAGTCCAAAAGGCAATTATATGTATGGCTACAGTAGAAAAGATAGCACATGGTTCACCTATAACTTAAAGACCTTAAAGTATACCGCTTTAACCAAAGGACGTCAATTCTACAACGAGTTACATGACTATCCAGATGATCCGTACAGTTATGGTTCAGCAGGATGGACCGAAGATGATGCCAAATTCTTAATCTATGACCGTTATGATATTTGGGCTTTTGATCCTGATACAGGTACTTCAGAAAATCTTACAAATGGAAGAGCCTCACAAACACGTTATCGTTATATAAGATTAGATAGAGAAGAGCGCAGTATTTCTAATAGTGAAGCTTGGATGCTGAGCACCTTTAATGAAAATAATAAGTATGGTGGTGCAGCGAGTTACGATCCAAAAAGAAAAACCAAAAAGGAACTTATTGAAGGACCATTTTCTTATGAAATTTTTTGGATGGCCCAGGATGATAAAAAGAACCGTTTATTGTTTACAAGACAATCGTTTACAGATTTCCCTAATCTTTGGTCTACAACAACAAGCTTTAAATCACCAAAGCAAATCACAGATGCAAATCCACAGCAAAGTGATTACAATTGGGGAACGGCAGAAATGGTAGAGTGGACGTCTCTTGATGGTAAGCCACTGCGTGGCATGCTTATTAAACCTGAGAATTTTGATCCTAACAAAAAATACCCGATGATCGTGAACTTCTACGAAAAAAGTTCAGATGGTTTGTATCGTCATCGTGCCCCAAGTTATGGACGCAGTACCATTAACTATCCATTTTATGCGAGTAGAGGCTATGTGATCTTTAATCCAGATGTTTACTACAGAGATGGTTATCCTGGTGAAAGTGCTTTTAATTGTGTAATTCCAGGTATTACAATGCTTATTGAACAAGGGTTTATAGACAAGGACAATATTGGAGTACAAGGCCATAGTTGGGGAGGCTATCAGATAGCATATTTAGTCACCAAAACCGATATCTTTAAAGCTGCTGAATCAGGAGCACCTGTGGCTAATATGATAAGTGCTTATGGCGGTATTAGATGGTGGACAGGATTGAGTCGTCAGTTCCAATACGAACACACACAGAGTAGAATAGGAGGGACTCCTTGGGAATACCCTCAGCGTTATATTGAGAATTCACCAATATTTAATATCGATAAGATCAATACACCATTACTGATAATGCATAATGACGCCGATGGTCATGTGCCATGGTATCAAGGTATTGAGTTTTTTGTGAGTTTAAGACGTTTAGGTAAGCCATCATGGTTCTTAAACTACAATGATGAGCCACACTGGCCATTAAAATGGCAAAACCGCATAGATTTTAATATTCGTATGGCGCAATTCTTTGATCATTATTTAAAAGGAGATCCTAAACCGGTTTGGATGGATGGTGGAGTACCAGCCTTAGAAAAAGGAATCCATCAAGGTTTGGAATATGTTGAAGGAGATGAGGATTAAAAAAGAGATTTAAAAAATTGATCATGAAAATCAACAAATTATTCGTTTCTACTATTGTTTTAATCGCAGCAATTGTCGTTTCTTTAAACCTACAAGCACAGGACAGAATTACAGGTAAATCTTTTGCAACAAGATCAGAGGTACTAGGACAAAATGGAATGGTAGCAACCAGTCATCCTTTAGCAACCCAAATTGGACTTGATATATTAAAAAGTGGCGGCAATGCTATTGATGCTGCTATTGCAGCTAATGCAGCACTTGGTCTAATGGAACCAACAGGATGTGGTATTGGAGGCGATTTATTTGCTATTGTTTGGGACTCTAAAACTCAGAAATTATATGGATTAAATGCAAGCGGTCGTTCTCCAAAAAGCTTAACTTTAGAGTATTTCGAAGAAAAGGGAATTACTAAAATACCGTCATTAGGACCATTACCCGTGAGTGTTCCTGGAGCGGTAGATGGGTGGTTCGAATTGCACAAAAAATTTGGATCCAAACCAATGACTGAAATTCTTGAGCCCGCAATAGATTATGCTGAAAAAGGCTTTCCATTAACTGAGCTTATTGCTTGGTATTTACAACGAAGCGTGCCTTATTACAAGGATCAAGGTTATCCAAACATCGAGGATACTTATATTAATCAAAACAATGGAAAGCTTCCAAATGAAGGTGAAATCTACAAAAATCCCTATTTGGCAAATACCTACAAATTGATTGCTCAGGATGGACGTGATGCCTTTTACAAGGGTAAAATAGCTAAAATAATTAGTGACTTTATAAAAGAACAAGGGGGTTTTCTTTCTGCTAAAGATCTCGCAAATCATAAATCGGAATGGGTAGAACCAGTATCCATTAATTATCGGGGTTATGATGTATGGGAATTACCACCAAATGGCCAAGGTATAGCTGCTTTACAAATGTTACAGATATTAAAAGGTTATGATTTTTCTAATATCGAATTTGGTAGTACTGAACACTTACACTTGTTCACCGAGGCTAAAAAGCTGGCGTTTGAAGATAGAGCAAAATATTACGCCGATATGGATTTCTTTGACGTACCAGTAGAAGAGCTACTGTCAGAAGAATATGCCATTAATAGACGTAAGCTAATAGGTAAACGTGCGGGCAGGTATTCTGCAGGTGAGATTTCAGCAGGCGAAACAATTTATATGACTGTCGCTGATAAAGAAGGAAACATGATTTCGTTAATACAAAGCAATTACAGAGGAATGGGTTCTGCAATGGTACCACCAAAACTCGGGTTCATGTTACAAGATAGAGGTGAGTTGTTTAGTCTAAAGCGAGGTCAAGCAAATACTTATGAACCTGGCAAGCGTCCCTTCCATACTATAATACCTGCATTCATTACTAAGGATGGACAACCATTTGTAAGTTTTGGTGTTATGGGTGGCGACTTTCAACCTATGGGACACACTCAAATTGTCATGAATTTAATAGATTTTGGTATGAATTTACAAGAAGCAGGCGATGCGCCACGATGGGATCATACCGGCGAAGCTACCCCGTTGGGAGCAATTACGACATCAACTGGAACTGTAAGAACTGAATCTGGAATTTCGTATGAGACTATTAGAGGCCTTATGGGTCTAGGACATCGTGTAGGAACCGCAAGGGGAGTATATGGAGGTTACCAAGCCATACTCTGGAATGCTAAAAACAAAGTATACCATGGAGCCTCTGAAAGTCGTAAAGATGGTCAGGCAGCTGGTTATTGATTTAAATGACTGAATTTAATGATAAAATCCAACCATAAAAGAAGCTTCCTTGATCATATACCGCATGCAATAACATTATTGTTTATAATTATCCTTGTTGTTACAGGATTAACGTACATCATTCCTGCTGGCACTTACGAACGTGTGTTACTTGAAGGGAGAAATGCAGTGGTTCCTGGATCTTACAAAACCATAACATCCTCACCGATTAGTTTCTTAGACATGTTTAGAGCCATTCCACTTGGATTTAAGACAGCAGCAGAAGTTATTTTTATTGTTTTCGCAGGTGCTATAATGTTTTATTTTATGGAGACCTCTAATGCCATTGAAAATTCCATAGGCACCTTAGTTAAAAAACTAGGTAAGAAACGAAAATACAGCATCATCGTTATTATGACATTTGTGTATGGTTTTTTAGGCGTGTCTGTGGGTTATGAAAATAACATTGCTTTAATTCCAATTGCTGCAGTATTAAGTATTGCCTTGGGTGGCGATTTAATTCTGGCGGCGGGTATGTCCGTCGGGGCCATGACCATTGGATTTGGACTTTCACCTATAAATCCATATACCATCGGTACGGGACACAAAATTGCAGAATTACCGATTTTCTCTGGTGCTTTATTGCGAAGTGCACTATGTTTTTCGGCATTAAGTTTTATGGCCTATTACAATATCAGGTACTTTAAAAAGATTAAAGCATATCCTGAGAAAAGTTTAGGTAAAGGGCTTGATACTAATAATTTAGATTTATCAAAACCTATAAAAGACTATAGCATTTCACTACGCAATTGGCTGGTGCTTTTAGTATTTACTGGAGCCTTGGTCATGATAATTTATGGAGTGTTTAACTTCAATTGGTTTATCAATGAATTATCGGCTATTTTTCTAATGGTCGCTTTAGCCTGTGGTGTCATAAATAGAATGAATGCTACAGCGATGAGTAATGCCTTATTGAATGCGGTAAGTATGGCTGCACCAGGTGCGTTTATGGTTGGCTTCGCCTCAACCATTAAAATCCTTATGGAAATGGGTAATATTGGAGATACTATTTCATACGAATTAGCTAATTTATTACAAGATTTGCCACTATATGCTTCAGCTATTGGCATGTCTTTGTCACAATCAGTTATTAATTTTTTTATTCCATCTGGTAGTGGGCAAGCTTTGGCTACCTTACCAGTCATGTTGCCGTTAGGGCAATCCTTGGGACTCACTCAACAAACTTCAATATTAGCGTTTCAAATAGGTGATGGACTCTCTAATTTAGTAAATCCAACCTTAGGTGGACTTATTGCCATGTTGAGTATGTGTCGTGTGCCAATAGATCGTTGGATACGCTTTATATTTCCGGTATTTTTAACTTTACTCGTATTTTCCTTTACGGCGCTAATTATTGCGGTAGCGACCAATTACAGTTAACATGAATGTAGAAGATATTCTTAGAAAATTAGTAGCATTTCCTGTGCTTGGTGGGGAAAGTAACTTAGAAATTATCCATTGGATTGCAGATTATATCGAATCATACGATATCCCAGTAAACTTGCTATATAACGACGAAAAGACCAAGGCTAATTTACATTGCAGAATAGGACCAGAAGTAGATGATGGTGTCATCTTATCTGGTCACACGGATGTTGTACCTGTAGAAGGACAAGAATGGGACACCAATCCTTTTCAATTGGTAGATAAAGGAGATGGAAAACTTTATGCGCGTGGAGCTTGTGATATGAAGGGCTTTTTAGCCTGTTGTTTAGCGGTTTTACCAGAAATGGTTAAGGCTAACTTAAAACGACCGATATATTTTGGGTTTACGTATGATGAAGAAATTGGTTGCTTACAAGGACCAGCATTAGCTAAAACCTTTAATAGTTTTTATAAGGAAACACCAAAATATGCTATTATAGGAGAACCGTCTTTATTAAAGCCTATTGTTGGCCAAAAAGGCATTTATATTATGGAAACCTATGTTAATGGCTCAGCAGGTCATAGTAGCCGTATAAAACAAGAGGTGAGTGCCATCCATGAAAGTATGCGCTTAATGCAATGGTTAGAAAATAGAATGGATCAATTTATATCAGAAGAACGTTTCGATGCGCGTTTTGAACCACCACATTCTACGATCCATGTAGGAATGATGCAAGGTGGTATTGCACCAAACGTTATAGCAGACAAAGCCCATTTTTACTGGGATTTACGTACTATTCCTATGGATAGTGTAGATACAGTTGTTTCTGAATATAAAGCCTACTGTAGAGCGCGTGAAGCAGTATTACGACGAATATTTCCAGAGTTTGAAATAAAGAATATTGAGAATCATCCACCAGTACCACATTTAGATACTAAGGATGAGGATGACGTTGTAGATTTTATAAAAACCATCTGTGGGGATGATACCACGACAACTGTAGCATTTGCATCTGAAGTTGGCCAATACGCCAATGAAGGCTTTGAATCTGTTATTTGCGGACCAGGATCTATAGCGCAGGCTCATCGTCCTAATGAATTTATTTCTAAAGAGCAGTTGCAAAAAGGTTGCGATATGCTTCAAAATTTAGTCCATGAATTAAAACAATAAATAAAACATCTATTAATTAAATTTAAACTTAGCTATGAAATCACGCATTAAACTTTTATCGCTTTCTGTTTTGCTTTCAGTGTTTAGTCTGTTTAGTCTATCTGCTCAAGAAGTTGAAAGTAAAACCTTTAGTGGTCTTTCGTTACGAAATGTAGGACCTGCTTTTACCTCGGGTCGAATTGCAGATATTGCTATCCATCCACACAACGAAAACGTTTGGTATGTCGCTGTTGGATCTGGTGGTGTCTGGAAAACTGTAAATTCTGGTACGACATGGCAACCTATATTCGATAGTCAAAAATCGTATTCAATAGGAGCAGTTGCTATAGACCCTAGCAATCCGCATACTATTTGGGTAGGAACAGGTGAAAATGTTGGAGGACGCCACGTCGCCTTTGGAGATGGAGTTTATGTAAGTCATGATGATGGTAGTTCGTGGAAAAATATGGGCTTAAAGGCATCTGAACATATTTCAAAGGTTGTTGTACATCCAGAAGATTCTAATACCATTTGGGTTGTATCGCAAGGTCCTTTATGGAGTTCTGGTGGTGAACGTGGTGTTTACAAAACTGAAGATGGTGGAGCCACATGGACCAGAACACTTGGTGATGATGAATGGGTTGGCGCTACCGATTTAGTGATTGACCCAAGAAATTCTGATGTTTTATATGCTGCCACATGGCAACGTCAACGAACTGTTGCTGGTTATTTAGGAGGTGGACCTGGATCTGGAATACATAAAAGTACAGATGGTGGTAACACATGGACAAAGTTAACTAATGGTATTCCTGGTTCTAACTTAGGTAAAATTGGTTTGGCAATTTCATCATTTAATCCAGATGTGATCTATGCGGCAATTGAATTAGATCGTAGAAAGGGGGGAGTATATATGTCGTCAAATCGAGGAGCCTCATGGCAAAAACAATCAGATGCAGTATCTGGTGGTACAGGACCACACTACTACCAAGAACTTTACGCTTCACCACATCATGAAGGTAAATTGTTCTTAATGAATAATTATGTGCAAATATCAGACGATCATGGTAAAACGTTTTATACCATGAACGAACGTAATAAGCATGTCGATAGTCATGCTATGGCATTTAAAGCTTCTGATCCTAATTATGTGTTATTTGGAACAGATGGTGGCTTGTACGAAAGTTTCGACTTAACTAAAAGTTGGAAATACATTAGAAATCTTCCAATTACCCAATACTTCAAATTGGCAGTAGACGATTCAGAACCGTTTTATAAAATTTATGGCGGTACACAAGACAATGGATCTCACGGAGGACCTTCAAATACGATGTGGTCTGATGGAATAGCCAATTCAGACTGGTGGAAAACCTTGGGAGCAGACGGTCATCAATCTGCTATTGAGCCTGGAAATCCCAACATTACTTATGGCGAATTTCAACAAGGAGCTTTATGGAGAATCGATCAAACCACCAAAGAAACCGTATTTATTCAACCACAGGCTAGGGAAGGAGATCCATTTGAACGTTTTAATTGGGATGCACCAATTTTAGTTAGTCCTCATAATCCAAAGCGACTATATTTTGCATCGCAGCGTGTTTGGAAATCAGAGAATAGAGGTGATGATTGGACACCAATTTCTGAGGATTTAACGCTTATCCAAGATCGTATGACAATTCCTTACTATGGTAAACAACAAAGTTGGGATAATGCTTGGGATGTGTACGCGATGTCTAATTACAATACCATAACATCATTAGCTGAGTCACCAAAACAAGAAGGCCTAATTTATGCTGGAACTGACGATGGAATTATTCAAACTACAGAAGATGGTGGTGCCACTTGGAGAAAATTCAGTTTAAATTCTATCAAAGGACTAGGTCATGTGCCTTTTGTAAATGATGTAAGAGCAGATTTATATGATGCTAATGTTGTTTATGCAGCGGTTGATAATCATAAGTATGGAGATTACAAGCCTTATATCTTAAAAAGTAGTGATAAAGGTAAGAGTTGGTCTATGATTAATGGAGACCTTCCAGAAACCTTGTTAGTATGGCGTTTAGTACAAGATCATATTGATAAAAATCTAATGTTTGCTGCTACAGAATATGGCATTTATTTCACCTATAATGCTGGTGCAAATTGGGTAAAGTTGAGTGGCGGAGTACCTACCATTTCGTTTAGAGATATTACTATACAAAGACGTGAAAACGACTTAGTCGCAGCTTCATTTGGAAGAGGGTTCTTTATTTTAGATGATATCACACCTTTACGAAATTTTGATAAATCCCTTTTATCTCGAGAGGCTACCATGTTTCCAACCAAAGATGCATATTGGTACAGACAAGCGAGCAGAGTAGGAAGCCAAGGAGACGCAGAGTATAAGGCACCTAATGCGCCATTTGGGGCACGTTTCACCTACTATTTATCCGAAAAAGTTAAATCATTAAAGGATGTGCGTAAAAAGCGTGAAAAAACCAATACTGACTTTCCAGGATGGGACGCATTAGAAAAAGAAACTAATCAAGATGAACCCCTGGTTTTATTGATTATAAAAGACACCAATGGCAACACAATTAATACTATAAAGGCAAAGAACACAAAAGGATTTAACCGTGTTAATTGGAGATTGAACTATCCAAGTATGCGCGGTGAAATTTTAGCGCAGGGTGGTGATGGTATAGGTACTGGCAACATTATGGTAACACCAGGAACATATACTGCTACATTAGTTAAACGTGTTGATGGCCAAACGACTGTTTTAACAGGACCTCAAGAGTTTAATGTTGTACCAATGTACGATGGTGCCTTACCAAGAAAATCGTTTGAAGAAATGAATCAGTTTAGAGAAGCTGTAACAGCATTTCAACAAGATCTTACAGCGACCAATCTGCATATGACGCGATTAATTGAAAAAATAAGAGCCATGAAGCGTGCTGCAAATAAAACCACAGCACCAAATGATGACTTATTACGTGATATAAATACCACCAGATTGCAAATATTAGCTATAGAAAAAGAGTTGCGAGGTGATAATGTTAAAGGCGCTATTGGCGAAAAATCTAATCCTACAGCTAATGATGGTGGAGGACTATCTTGGAGAGCTTTTGGTAATACCTATGGACCTACAGGAACACATAGAACCTTATTAGAACGCGTAAAACGTCAATTAGCATCTGTTAAGGCAGAATTACGTGCCATGTCAAATTCTACAATACCTAATTTAGAAAGACGCCTGAAAGCGGCAGGAGCACCATGGATAGAAGGGCAAGGTCTCATTGATAACTAAAAACATAAATCTTGAATATTTAAAGTGATTGTCGTTGGCAATCACTTTTTTTTATAGGTTCACAATTCGTACCTTTAATTATTAAATCTAACCAACATGAAAAAAATTATTTATTGTCTGATCCTTTTTACCTTAGTATTTGCTGTGTCATGTAAAGATACTCCCAAACAAGACGTTGAAGATTTTACGAATACCGATGAAATGCCACCGAAAGTAAAAGGAGAAGAGGTAAGCTATGCCACGGATTCTACAAATCTTAAAGGCTACATTGCTTATAATGAAAATATGGAAGGTAAAAGACCAGCAGTTTTAATTGTTCACGAGTGGTGGGGACATAATGATTATGTAAGAGAACGTGCAGATATGTTGGCTGAATTGGGCTATACAGCTATGGCTGTTGATATGTATGGTGATGGTAAACTAGCAGAGCATCCACAAGATGCTGGAAAATTTGCAGGTGCTGTATTTGCTAACTTGCCTGAGGCAACAGCCCGATTTAATGCGGCTATAGAATTACTTAAAAAGCATGAAACGGTAGCGGCAGATCAAATGGCAGCTATAGGCTATTGTTTTGGTGGTTCTGTTGTGCTAACAATGGCAAATAGTGGTGCGAATTTAGACGCTGTGGCAGCTTTTCATAGTGGAGTTGGACTACCAGTAATGCCAAACGACCAATTAAAAGCCCGTGTATTAGTATGTAATGGTGATGCCGATCCATTTATTGATAAAAACGTAGTGGCCACATATACAAAAGCTATGGATTCTATAGGCGCTAAATATGAATACATTTCTTATCCAGATGTATTACACAGTTTTACTTCAAAATCTGCTGATGACAATGCAAAGAAGTTTGATTTACCTTTAGCTTATAATGCCGAGGCAGATGCAAAATCCTGGAAGAGTTTACGTGATTTACTCAATGAGGTGTTTAAATAATCGTTTATAATTCTAGTAGAAATTGGAGAGCAGACTCTTGACTTTAAAAAATTATATTTTACATAATATAAATTATAGGACAGTTGTATCATAAAGACAATCTATTGGTTTTTTAAAAAGCTATTAGAAATAGATAATGATTATGCGGAGTAAGCGATATTCAATTCTGAACAACTAAATTTGCCATTTCATCTGCAATTTCAATTTCTACATTACTTCCAGAATTGAAGTTTAAAAAATCAGATTCAATACCATCGCTAAAAATTACACCTTGAGTAGGCATATTAGATTTAATTTTTAATTTATGTCTTTTCGTTATTATTCCAAAACCAATATCTGTTCGAGTAACCTTACTTAAAAAAGGTTCTCTAACAATAAATACTAATTTCTGAGAATCCCAATCTAATTTGGCTTGCTTTTCTCTGTTACTGATGATATCTTGTCCGAGAATATTATTTTTCATATTAAATATAGAGCTTAGCCAACCTGTGGAACCAGCACCTGTAGATACTATTATTCCACTTGATGATTGCCTCTCCCTTTTACCTTTAAATTCAATATCATATCTAGAAGACACATGTGAATTAGCTCCGATATAAAAATCATTAAAAGCCAATAAAGTTTGTCCATCATTTAATGTCGCTTTTGCCATTGTTACTAATTTAGTAGTAAGATGCCCTTTTAGAATACCTTTAATTATAGAATCCAATTCTTCAGGAGTATGTTTTAACAGAATACCATCATAGCGTTCTGAATCTGGATTTATACCTATTATAGGTAAGCCATTTACATATTTAGCTGTATTAGCTACTAGTCCATCTTGACCAATTACAATAACTAAATCTTGTTCTGTAAAAATATAAGTTGGTAGAAAGGAGCGATCAATAACTTTATACTTTAAACGTTTTGAAAGAGTGTCTTGAATTTTGTTTAGAGATTTATAGAATGTATCATTTTCTATCTCATAATATTCGAAATCACCTTCAGTACGTTCGATATAAAACTTGGCTTGAGCTTTTGAGTTAAATCTTTCGATTAACTTCTCAAGCCTAGTTTTGTCTCTTATTATGATTGCTCTTTCGTAGTTCATGCTACTTGTGATTTACTATTTACAATAGCATCCAATAATTCAGGTGAAATATTTAGGTTTCCTATTTTATCAGCATTTTCAGCTAGCTCTCTGAAAGCTAAGGCTATATTATTACTTGGATCATTCCCATTATTACTGATTGCCATTAGGGTTTTCCAATCTAGCTCTTTGTAGGGTTGTAATCTGGCATTGAGTACATATTCATTCATATCAGCCTCTTTCTTTTCATTAGTAATCTGAATATCGATTAACTCTTTTTTCTGTTCTTCCAAAGTGATGTTCGAAGTCATTTCCATTTCTTTGAGTTTCTGCTCATTTTGTTGCTTTACAACATCAGTTTCCATTTTCTTTTCAACAATCTGTTTTTGTTTTTCTTCAACAGCAATTTCGGTATTTAATTCACTCTCTTTAATCATACGCTCTTGCTCTACTGCAAAGTTTCTGCGTTCGTAGATAGCTTGATCTGCTTCCTTTTGTAAAGACTCTCTCATTTGAGCTTCTAAAGCGCGAGCCATTTCTGGATTAGGGGAAACTCCAAGCACGTTAACACTTAATATTTCTAATCCTAGCATTTGAACAGTCTTTGATTTTTGAATACTTTCAAATATTTCAGTTTCAATCGCTTCAAGCTTTCTTAAGGCTTCTTTTAAACTTAAACTCTGAATAATAGACGCGCTTGCAGTCTGAGCTTCATTTATGATACGTTGTTGTATCTTTTCGTGGTCATTCTTTAAATACTGCTTTTTCTTATTTACAGTAAAATCTAAAGTTTCTGCCAGTTGCTTTGGGTTTTGAATTTTATACGTTACTTGCCCTTGTAATGTAACTTCCTGATAATCCTTTGTAGTTTCATTAAATACAAATTGAAAATCATTACTCTGAACTGGAATAGAAACAATTGATGAATTTGGAGAAAAGTAAAAGAATGATAACCCTCTTCCTTCTTTCTTAATCTTTCCGCCTTTATAATGAATTACATAATTCATTGAGTCGAATTTGATATAATTTATTCCTAACATAACTATGGGTTTAAAAATTAATATTTTGTGTAATTATAACACAAATATAAAATAAGAAAATAAGTTGTCACAATATATTTTGCGTTTTTTTTACACAAAAAAGTTAAATATTTGATTACAAGCAATTTAAATTTCGAAAATTATCCCCTCTTTTTTGAGCTGGAAGTAGCGTTTTTGGTTAAACTGAAACAAGTTAGCAGGTCTACCTGAACCTTTTGATACTTTTTCATCTAATTCATCTAGTACATTTAAACCTATTATTTTTTTTCTAAAATTTCGTCTGTCTATATCTCTACCTAATAGAGTTGTGTATAACTTTTCTAAATCAGAAAAGGGGAACTTTTTATCTAGTAACTCAAAACCAATTGGCTCATAAGTAATCTTTCCTTGTAAACGTTCAATAGCGATTTTAAGAATCTCTTCATGATCAAATGCGAGTTTTGGCAATTCATCAATACTGAACCATGCCACTTCCTCAGCATCAGTAGATGCAATTATTTTAAATGTATTTGGTCTAACGAGGCCAAAATAAGCTATAGACACTACTCTACCTCTTGGATCTCTATCTAGTTTTCCAAAGGAATATAATTGTTCAAGGTAATTAATCTTTATTCCTGTTTCCTCATATAGTTCTCTTTCAACTGAATCCTCTAAAGATTCATTATGCTTTACGAATCCTCCTGGAATTGCCCATTGACCTTTATAAGGATCATATTTTCTTCTAATTAGTAAAACAGAAATATTTCCTTCTTCATATCCAAAAACAACAGCATCTACAGTTAATTTAATTGATTGCATATTTTTTATGTGTATAACATACGCAAATATATAAAAATAAATATAAGTTAATCATAACCACTTCACACACATTTTCTGCCACTGCTCTGCCCTTGCAGAAAAAGAGTGTTCCATTAACTGAGTGAAGAAAATTAGAGATAAAATTTTTCAGAAACTTTGTAATTAACATGGGCTTTTAACCAAATCGAGTTTGCGAGATTCATGAACACATTACTTTAAAATAAAAACCTTGTGAATAAAGCCCATGTTTACATAACGCTAGTACATTACAGGACAATTATATAATAAAAACAATCTAAGCGTAATTGCGCTGAAAGTGATATTTGACATAATCTTAGCCATAAGTTAAAACCATTAATTTCTCAAGGCACCAAAAATTCACCCTTCCAACCGTCTGCGTTGTACTCATATTTTATCCGTAAATGGTTTGGACGCTTTAGTTGTAGGTATTCTAAAGTTTTTGGAATAATACGTATGGCCGTAAAATAGCTGTTTTCAAGATCGTAATGTACTTGATCTGAATTGCTAATAGTAGTACCTGGACTATCAACTGTAATGTAATCTTTTCTTGAATTTTCAGGAATATTCTGCCAATAACGTTTTAACTGATCAGCATCTGTAATAATTTCTGCTTTGGCATCAATACGTATTTGCAATAATTGCTTTGGATGATAAAACAACGCGTTAACGTTTGGGTTATTAGCTATATCAGCAACCTTTTGCGTGCGTTCATCTGTATACACCAAAAGTACAAAATCATCTAAAATTTTGCGTAATACGACAGTTCGCTGCCTTGGCTTACCATCTTCTATCGTAGCTAATGTAAAATACCGAAACGGATGACGCTTTTTAACATAGCCATTAATAAGTTCGCGTCTCGCTTTCTCTAAAAATTCTAATTCCAAGATTTTTTTTAATCAATATAATCATTCAATCTAAGTATAATTCTTAAGGATTTTGTAAATTTCACTTAGCGTAATAAACACTATTTTAAAAACATATAAATGGCCAATAATGTTTATGGCAAACCTTTAATCGCCTGTTGTACAAATCCTATGACTGGCTATTTTAGAGACGGATTTTGTAGAACGATGCCGCAAGATTATGGTACGCACGTGGTTTGCGCAGAAGTCACTAAGGAATTTTTAGAGTTCAGTAAACGTCGTGGTAATGATTTAACAAGACCAATACCACAATGGCAATTTCCGGGTTTACAACATGGTGATAAATGGTGTTTGTGCATATCACGTTGGTTAGAAGCTTATAAAGCGGGTGTAGCACCTAAAATTGATCTAAATGCCACCCATGAAAAAGCACTAGAATTTACTACACTGGATGTCTTAGAGGAATTTTCGATAAAAATCTCATAGTTATAAATGCTTTAAAGCAACGTATCTAAGCGCTCAACAAGCGAATGAGGTTTGCTCAAAAATTGATCGTTCCAAGCATATGGATTGTCCATACATTATTCCTGAGCGGGCTTGATCTCATTTACATGCTATCGCATCTCAAATAATGAATCTAATTATATCAAATTTCCTGTACGCTGTTTAGTTCTTCTAATTCTTTAAAATAGCGTACGGTACCAACTCGTAATTCGTGAGTTGCATCATCGTCACAAACAATTATGGCTTTCTTATGAAGTTGTAAGGCACTGCCTGTCCACATATGGTTGATCGGTTCCTCAATAATATGCCGTAATGCTAGGGCCTTAGAATGGCCACTAACTAACAACAGTACCTCGTTAGCGTCCAAAATGGTCCCAACACCAACAGTTAAGGCAACCGTTGGCACTTGAGAGGTATCCTCATCAAAAAAACGTGCATTATCCATCACGGTCTTATTATTTAAAGTTTTAAGACGTGTACGCGATGATAATGACGACCCTGGCTCGTTAAACGCAATATGCCCATCAGAACCTATACCACCAAGAAAAAGGTCAATACCACCATACGCATTGATTTTATGTTCATAATCCTCACATTCTTTTACCAGATCTGGTGCATTACCATCTAGAATATTAACGTTTTCAGGCTCAATATCTATTTTACTAAATAGATTATCCCACATAAACGTATGATAGCTTTGTGAATGGTTCTTAGGTATACCAACATACTCATCCATATTAAATGTAATGACATTATTAAATGACACATTGCCAGAATTACAATGCCATATTAGCGCTTTATAAGTGCCTAATGGTGTACTTCCTGTTGGTAATCCAAGAACAAAGGGTTTATCGGTTTCTGCCTTATGATTGTTTATCTTCTGAACAACATAATGAGCAACCCATTCTGACATTCCAGAATAATCTGTTTTAATCATTAATCTCATTTGTGATAAAATTTAGATGAGACTTAAAATTACTAAATTTTTAGCTAGTTAATTCTTAGATATTTGAGAATCTTATCTACTAGGTTTAGGCGCGTTAAGCTTTCCGCATGTGCCATTTCAAAAAAATAAATTACTGGCATTACACTCACATTAAAAATAAGTGCTTGTGAATTCTTAGAATGGATTTGGCTTACCACCTAATCTCATTCCTCGATTTTATTAATAGTGTATAAAGACAATTGTCACTAATAAAATATAGAAAACAAAGTATTAAACTTTCGCTTTCGTCCCAAAGCACAAAATATTTAAAGCAGTTCATTATCACTATAAGACACTTTTAATATGTAATTATATCATACAAAATTTTATTTGCTACATTTTTACAGGAATAACTTTTTCAAACAAATCAGAAATTACATATTGAAGTGAATCTGAGGTGACCTCTCTAAAATAACCTAATAAATCTTGCGTTGTTGCATATCTATCTGTTGCCATTTTTAGTTTACCATTTTTGGTATTCCAATCTTGGAGAAAGCGCCTCAACGCCTTATTAACGTTCTCCTCTCCTATTGCTTTTTGAAACTCATACATATTAATCGCTCCTTTAGCATAATAAATGTGGTCTTGATCTTCTACCAATGCCAATGATGGTTCTTTAACATCTTCTCTATCTTTTCCCTTTATGTAATCCTCTTTCTGAGTTTCTAAAAATTGCAATACTTTTTCTTCGGAATAATATTTTTTCAATACCATAATTGCTGCATATTGCGACAAGGTTTCTAATATGGTTAGTCGTCCTTTAACATTTGCTGCTTCTACTTGCATGCCAAACCATTGATGTGCAATTTCGTGTGCAGTGACGTAAAATACCATATCAACATCTTTTTGATCATCGATATCTAAAACAAAACCAATAGCCTCTGAAAATGGAATGGTTCCTGGAAATGATTGTGCAAATTTTGCATAACGCGGAAACTCCATAATGCGTAATTGTTCGTATTGATAAGGGCTAAAATTATTACTGAAATACTCTAACGACGCTTTCATAGATGTCATCATTCTATCTATATTGTAATGATGTGCTTTATGATAGTAAATTTCAAGATCAATAGGTTTTGCTGTAGAATCCTTACGCGCTATCCATACATCTTTTTTTATTTCATATTCGGCTGAAGTGATGGCATAAAAATTAATCATTGATTGCTTCATTTTATAATGAAAATAGTTACGGCCATTTTCTGTCCATTCTCTCATTAAATTCCCAGGTGCTAAAGCAATTTGATCTTTTGAAGTTTCAATTATCATTTCAAAGGTAATACCATCAGAATCACCACCATTTCTTGCATTGTTAAGCTCATTTAGATTATTTCTATTTGCCATACGAATTCTTTTCGGTAAGCCATATTTTTCGCGTTCATGAGCATCATTTAGTTCATATTTTTTGTTATAGCCCATTGTTGGTAAATCCGTATTATTAAAAAATGTACCGTTAGAATTTATTTTAACATTAGAATTTCCAGATTCAAATCCTTTCGTGGTGAAACTTTGTTTGAAATACATTTTTATGGTATCTCCTGGCTTCAAAGCCTTTTTTAGATTAAAAATGGAATAATCAAACTTTTTATATTGTTTATCGATTGTAAACCCGCCTTCAAAAACAACTGAATCCAACCTAACATTATCTTCAAGAAGCTTTTGAATGTGAATAGAATTAATATCTTCTGTAGTGGTGTTTTTAAGTATGTAATACCCTTCTATGGTATAATCTCTTGTTTTAGGATACAGTTCTGCACGCAAGTTAACATCTACTATTTTAGGTTGTGGTATATATTCATATACTTTGAGTTCTTTTTCATAAGTAACTCTAAATTCTGTTGCTTCAGAATTTGTCCAATAGGTATTTAAAATATTAGTGTTATAAAAGATAAAACTCCCGATAGTCATAAATAATATACACACCGTAATTGCTAGAGTAAAAAGTGGCTTACTTAATCTATACTTAATGGCCTTTACTCGCTTCCACATATTGGTCTCAGCACCTCTTACGTTTACTAAAGAACCCATAATTAGCAATAACAACCCGAAAAGAGACCAGTACAATTTTATAATGAGATATGGTTTTAAAAAATGACCGTAACCACTCATATCTGAATAGGCGCCTAAAGCACTGCCTCCAAAAAAATATAAATCGTGGTCGAAACCAAATAAGCCTAAAGCGATATTGGCAATAAAGAATATAATCACCAACATAATACCTAAAAACTTGTGATTTACAATAGACTGAATAAAAAATGCAATGCATGTATATAAAGCTAAAAATGGTAAAATCTCTAAAAAGAAACCAGATAAATACACCTGATATTCATATTTGTAATAGCCATTTAAGGTTTGAAATATAATTCCTGAGCCAATTAAAGCTAACATTAAAACGACATAAATTAGATTCAATCCAATATACTTACCCAATAGTTTTAAGAAACTAGACATTGGTGTTGCGTCGTAGATTAAATCTAGTTTTCCACCTCGTTCTTTCCAAACTAATTCTCCTGAATAAAACACTAAAAGGATAATAAAGAAATACATTGACGTTTCTTTAAGTTCTTCTACAATAAAATAGGTTGCAGGATAACTATCCACCCCATATACAGTTCCCAGATTTACAGAATTAATAAGGATGATAATCATACCACAAATAACGATACCCCAAAATGAGGATTGTTTAAAAATGCCTGTAAAATAAAATCTTGTAAACTGTTTTAGTTGCGCCCATTTAGATAATAAACCGTACTGCTTTTGGGTATGTGGAATTATTACATCTTCAATTGTAGAGTTTTTTTTAATAGTTAATGATTGATTGCTTTTAGAGCGCTTATCTTTAACTACGTTAAAATTGAATTTCTTATAACCATAAATCAACGAAATTGCCCCAAGAGTAACCCAAAACAGCTTGTTGTAGAAAATGACACCAAAAAATGGAATATTATGAGTACTTTTTTCTAAAGCAGACCAAGATTTTGTAACAAAGGTGGTAGTAGTTAGTGAAAATGGATCTAAAAGGGCTTGCCAAAACGCATTAGTGATAGCTTTGGTTAACATAAATATCACAAATACAATAATACCTTGTGTATAAACAACCACTAAATTTCTACTTAAAGCTCCTGTAACAAAAAATAATGATGCTCCAAAAAATAAGCTTGGTAAGGTTATCATAAAAAAGGTTTTTACATACACAAATGCATTAAAAACTAATAGATTCTCTGGCTTATGCCATGGCATAAGCTCACCTACCATCATACCAAATACAATTCCTGTAAAAGCAAAGAGTAATACCGTAAACGATCCTAAAAATCTGCCAAACAAATAATCTTTTTTACTGATAGGTGCGGTAAAAACTAAGGATTCTATGTGGTATTCAAAATCTCTTAATACCGAAACTCCCATAATCATAGAAGCTAAAATCATAAATATTCCAGTGATGGTTCCCATTGTTTTTGCAATTACTACAGGTGAGTTTTTTTTCATTAGCCCCATATCAGATCCTTGAAAAATAAAGTCTACACCAACAATTGAAAATAAAAAGAGAAACAAAAAGAACACGTAAGTATCAAAACGTTTGATTCTATATTGTATTTCGAACTTAAAAATATTGTACCACATAATTATAGAGATTTAACGTTCCTAGTATTAAATATTTCGGAGAAATACACATCTTCTAATTCGGCATTAATAAGTAAAAAGCCATTTCCAGGATTCACATTGCTTAAAATATGAATGGTCGGTTTTCCTAAAAAGAGCTTTTCACTAATGACTTTATAATTTTGCTTATACGCTTTTAATTCTGACTTTTGGATTGTTTTTTTATAGACTCTGCCCTTAAGGTTTTCCAGTATTTGTAATGGATTTCCCTTTAAACACACTTGGCCTTGATTGATAATTGCCATATGGGTACAAAGTTCTTTAACATCATCAACAATATGAGTAGATAAAATGACGACTGTGCGTTCTCCTAATTCGCTTAGCACATTATAAAATCGATTACGTTCTACAGGATCTAATCCTGCCGTTGGTTCATCAACAATAAGTAATTTAGGATCATTAAGTAAGGCTTGTGCTATACCAAAGCGTTGCTTCATTCCTCCTGAATAGCCTTTAAGATTTTGTTTTCTTACGTCGTATAAATTGGTTTTATGCAAAAGCGCTTCTACTAAGTCTTTACGCTCACCTTTTTGCGTAATTCCTTTGAGAACCGCAAAATGATTTAGTAAAACTTCCGCAGATATTTTAGGGTATAAACCAAACTGTTGTGGCAAGTATCCTAAAACTTGTCTCAATTCGTTCTTTTGTTTTAACACATCAACGTCCCCAAGTGTAATAGAACCATTGTCTGCGTCTTGTAATGTTGCAATGATTCGCATTAATGTTGATTTACCTGCTCCGTTTGGTCCTAGTAAACCAAACATTCCTGTTGGAATTTCTAAAGAGATGTTTTGTAATGCCTTAACACCATTAGAGTAAGTTTTAGATAAATTGTCAATAATGAGTTCCATAAGTGTTCGTTTTTTGATTGATTGAAACAAACATATATGTGATTTTTGCTTGTGTAAAATATTTGTGACACAAGTATAGGTTTGAATGGCAAACAGATTATGCTATGTTATAAAGGTCTTTTAAAACAACTTTAAAATCGTTTACCACTGATTAAAGGCCGTTTGTCAACTAATTTGTTTGAGCTATTTTATTTAATTAATATTGATTTATGAAGTTGACTATATCTGAAAGAAAAAAGAATATTGTAACACGATTTTATAAAATAGCGCTTGTTATTATAGGCTTAGTCATTGTAATATTTAATGACACTTTTGGTAAACTAGAAGGGTTTGTAGAATTTATGGCATTCTACTTTATACTGGTTTTGATCACCATTGCATATTGGGCTTTTAAACAAATCAAATCGATCATTAGATTAAAGAATGAAAAAGCAAAAACAGAACTGTTGCATTTAAAAAGTCAAGTAAACCCTCATTTCTTTTTTAATATGCTCAACAACCTGTATGGGTTAGTTGATAAAGATTCAAAGAAAGCCCAAGTGCTCATCCTTAAACTTTCTGACATGATGCGTTATAGTATTTATGAAGGTGATAAAGACACGGTTTTATTGTCCGAAGAAATTACGTATTTGAAAAACTACATCGAACTTCATAAAATGCGTTATCACAAGACTATTGATATACAGTTTAATATTGAAATAAACGACACTAATTATGAAATAATGCCGCTTCTTTTAATTATTCTTCTAGAAAATGCATTTAAACATGGAGTTGAAAATTTAAGGGAAAATGCTTTTGTACATATTAATTTAAAAGCTCAAAACAATAAAATAGAATTCGAAATTGAAAATAATTGTGATGCATCACAGAGCAATCATAAAGTTGGTATTGGTTTAACTAATTTAAGACGACGATTAGCACTAGCATATCCAAAAAAGCATTATTTTGAAGTCTCTGAAATCGATGCTATTTACAAGGCTAAATTGAATATAACATTATGATTACGTACATAATAGTAGATGACGAGCATATTGCTCATGACATTATTAAAAACTACTGCGATATGCTACCAAATTTAGAATTCAAAGCCGATTGTTATGATGCTTTAGAGGCTATTGATTATTTGAGTAAACATAAAGTGGATCTGATTTTTTTAGATTTAAACTTGCCCAAATTAAAAGGGTTTGAATTTTTGAAAACCTTATCATCACCTCCACAAGTCATTGTAACTACAGCATACAGTGAGTTTGCGATTGAAGGCTATGAATTGAATGTGGTTGATTATTTATTAAAACCATTTAGTTTTGAACGTTTTTTGAGTGCTGTTAATAAAGTAACAACATTTAACACAAATACGGTAAAAAAGGAACATAAGATAAATTCAAAATCTAAAGAAAAACACATCTTCCTGAAGCAAAACAACAGTTATATTCAAGTCGATTTAGATAGTATTCTATTTATTGAGGCCTCCGGAAATTACACTAAAGTCTTTACCACTAACACTACAATAACGATCCGCGAAAAAATATCTGATACGATACAATTACTTTCAAATGAAGATTTTCTTCAAGTACATAAATCGTTTGCAATTGCAAAAAAGCACATCAGTAGCATAGAAGGAAATAGAATTTATATATCAGACCATATTGTGCCAATTGGAAAACTTTACAAAGTAAATATCAAACAACTTATTAAATAGACTTGTATTAATTCTAACTATTTCATCTCACATACCTTGTGCTTCCCACCCATGTGCTTGCTTCAGACGTATTTAATAACTATGGGCTTATGAATCAAAATGGATATGGCCTAACTCTAATCTCACTCCTAGATTTTATTAACATTGTATAAAGACCTTTGTCAACGATAAGATATAAAAAAGAAGTATTAAACTTTCGCTTTTGTACTAAAGTTGAAATCACATAACCCTGTATATTAAAATGAATTAAAACTAGTATGATGTTAAAGGCCAACTTGAAATAAAGTTGGCCTTTTTTATATTACACGCAATAAAAACAGTGTTTTATATTTTTCTTACTAATAAAATTGCATTAGAGTTAAAACAAGAGCCCAGAAATGTCTCGCCTCCAAAATTAGAATCAAAACTCATGACGTAAGGTTGATAGCCTGCCTTTGATGATGTCCAATAAAACAATGTTTCGTCAAAATTCCCAATATCTTGAAGGTGAAGATTATTAAAAATTGCTTCTATAGATTGGCGACTTGGTATAAACCAATCATCATAGGCATTATAGTTTAAATCATAAGCAATCTTAAAGGCATAGTCGTCACTTCCATATTCTAAACCATTTGGCACATTACTATTATCGGCCAAATTTCCATTAACAATTTGCTCTGTATTGAATTCCCCATCGCCAAAGGCCTCACCATTGGTTAAATCAAAATGGTCACCCCAAGATTTAGTTCCGATTTGAGAATAATTAGTTGCAACCATTAAAGTACCATCGATCTCATCAACATGATAAATATAACCACCACCATATTCTAAACCATATAAAACCTCTGCACCTAAGGTATTCGTAATATCTAGAACTGGGACGCCATTTTCTAAATTTTCTATTATTGAAAGATTTTCGTTAAAAATTGTTGGATCTACGGTGTCGTCTTCTGAACAGTTGAAAACTAATAAGGCTAAAAGAACTAAAAGACATTTTTTCATAATTAATTGAATTTAAAATTTTATTGTGTTTATGTATAAAACAACACAAGTTTTAAAACTCCTGAATAAATTTAATTAATTAGAAAGCGTTATTATTTACTGCAACTTAAACTTTGACTAAATCCTTATTTGATTTTTCTTCTACAATTTCCCATAGATAATCTGAGGTTAAACGGAAACTTCCCAAGTGTTGAAAATCGCAGCTATTTGGATCTATAATGGATAAAAAGGGTTGTTCCTTAGTATTATTGTACAAATGATACACCTCACCTATCAGTGGTTCAAATGTAAATTTAGACGCTGTCACCAACTCGTTGTACTCCAAAATTTTAAGTAAGGCATCGTATTCTGCTTTTAAGGCCTCATACTTGGCTTTTAGATGCTTATTAGCTTTATAAATTTGGGAATTTTTCCAGCTGCCATTATTGGGCAACTTTATTTGTGGTGCACCAACATTAGTTGCATACGGTCTAAAGGCCGCATCGTAGCGCTTCTTGTCCTCATCAAACACCACTAAATCAGGTCGTTTGACTTTTTGTTCTCCTTTTTTTTCCATAACATTTTGTATAACAAAGATACGGATTTCGCAGTTAAGCTGCTATTTAATTGCTTTTCTAATTCGGTAATCTACTTTTTGCAGTTTGAGGGAGCTGACAAATAGCATAACCTTTTAAAGTACATTAGGTAAAATAACTTGGGAAGATTATTAGTCAATATCGTATAGAGACCATATTAAATCTGCGTACCATTTTTCTTAAAATCTTATACTAAAATTTATTCTTCGGGCGGATACCCATGAATTTCTTCGAACTTCTCATCGAAATTAGCTCGTAAGTAGGAGTTCAATTTCTTTTTGTAATCGTCTTTTAACCATTTTAAAAAATTCCCTGTACTCTTACTGATTAATTTGGCATAAATTTCTATCCGCTGACTAATATCATCTTTTAACAATTTAGCCAACCCAAGTGCATCATAGACATCCTCACTATTTTCAATGCATATCTTAGCATGTTGCTCAATAGAACGTTCAAGAACAACTTTTGAGGATTCTCCTGCATCTACAGCATTTTTATACGTTTGCCTTATATCAAAGTAGGTGTCTGCTGACTTTGAGAATTCATCTTTAATTTCATCAGCAAGTTCGTGCTTAAAATTGGCTTCAATAGATTCGTCACTCTTAATGCGGTCAGCAAACCAATTCGGTGATCTAAAAATCAATTGCCAGTCTAAATCGGCTCCCCAAGGCCCAAAACGGTATAAGTTATTCCCCAAATCAATAACCGTAAATTTTGACTTGTTGTTAAGAATACGAGACCCACGACCAATCATCTGGTAGTATAAGGTTAGTGATTTTGTTGCTCTGTTTAGAATAATCGTATCAATAGTTGGCTCATCAAAACCAGTGGTTAAAATACTTACTGAGGTTAAGATAGCATTGGGTGTTTCATGAAACCAATCTAATATCTGTTTACGCTGCTTTTTAGTGGCTGTGTTATCTAAATGCATAATTGGTAAACCTGCTTGTCTGAAAGCATAATAAACACTTATTGACGTGTTAATACCATTATTAAATATTAGGGTCTTTTTGTTTAATGCGTGCTTTTTATAAGCATCAACAGTCTTTTGAAGCATTGCTGGACT
>Ga0189289_10203_pt1 | contig 50890 bp, 40 predicted proteins | sample UW106minimetaG_FD_130313 | JGI IMG/M metagenome (GOLD analysis project Ga0189289, IMG submission 130313) | Marine microbial communities from the Costa Rica Dome - UW106 mini metaG | ecosystem: Environmental > Aquatic > Marine > Oceanic > Photic zone | place: Costa Rica: the Eastern Pacific...
ATTACTCGCAACTACTTTTTCATTGATTTCATTAGCCTTAGTCACCAATTCTCTAGTACTAAAAGATATAATAAAAAAGAAAATAACAGAAATAAATAAGTACATCTGAGCTGGATGCAGGTACAACAATCGCTTCCCTTCTAAAAACTTCTTAGCTAAATAACCTGGTTTAAACATTAAAGGCAGAAAACTCTTGAAAAATCTTGCGTCAAAAGAAAAATAATTACTAATGGTATTATAAAATAACACACCAATTGTGAGATCATCATTAGTCTTCTGACCACAATGCGGACAAAATTGAAAGCCCATCTCGAAGAGCTGATCACAATTCTTACAATTAATTTTTTCTGTACGCATTTATGATGGTTAGTCTGGTTTAAAAATAATGAAATTTATAATATCGCGTCTTTAAATAAGAAGAATCAATATGTAAAATGTAACATATTAACGTTTAAAAATATTTTTAGATAATTGTTTATCAACCTCTTATAGTTTTGGCACGCTAATTGAAAATTAAGAACATATTGCGTACACCTAAAAGTCCTAAAAGAGTTAGTGACTAGGTAAATCTAAAAACCTATTAATTATGAAAAGTAAATTACTTTTTTTGGTAATGATGTTATTAGGAATAATATCTACCGTAAACGCAACAGCAGGATATGCTGTTTTAAATGGGGAAGATTTAAATAATACGCGCTACCGTTTTACACAACCAATATTGTTTGTAGAACGTGGTGTAGAATTTCTAATCTTTCCAGATGGAAGTTTCGACTTTAATACAGATGTGTTTGCAACGACATCTCGAGATGGACACTATTATTACAGACATAATAGAAAAGGAACAAATCGAACCTATGGGGCGCCAGGAACACGATACCACAAAGTTAATCGAGGTGTTTTAATTACTCATGACCGACTTGGTCGAGTAAGACGAATTGGAAATGTATTTATCAATTATGATAGACGTGGACGTATAAAACGCGCTGGCTCTGTTTACATGAGTTATCGTAGAGGACAATTAAAGCAAGTCGGGGGGTTAAGGTTATTGTACAATAGATATGGAAAAGTTATTGGTATTAGAGGTCATGTTAACCCTAATAATCGCGGTAATAGTTTCAATTTTCAAACCAATGATGAATGGCAAAACGACTGGAATAATGAATGGAATGATGATAATGACTTCTATTACTACCGAAAAAACGGTAAAGTAAGGACGCATAGAAAACGTAAAGTAAGTCTTGATAACTCAACACAGTCTAAATAGATGTTGAGTACCAAAAATCCTGAAGACCTTCCCCAAAGCTTCGGGATTTTTATTTGATAGCATATAGCGCTAATTATCAATTGTTTAAATTTTTTGGCACGTTGTTTGTATTTTATATATGGAATGATTTTAAACCCTTTAACTATGAAACGGATTCTATTATTAGCAGTTTTAATTGTCGTGAGCACAACTTTATTTGCAACTACCATTAGAGTAGCAGAAACAGAAGCTTCATTAAATAATTACGTGAGAGGTTATGGTAATTCTTTCATATTTAACGAAGGAGGTATTGAATTTTCAGTCTATAGAGATGGACAATTTGACTTTTACATTCCAGATAATGGACCGGATGTAAGTGTTGGAATCAATACACCTGGATTTACTTTAAGTTTTAATGCTGGTTACAACTATAATCCATATGTACAATACGATAGATTTGGTGCAATTATCCAAATTCAAAACACACCAATCTTCTATGATTTCTATGGGCGTGTTAACCAGATTGGGGACATCTTTATCGCATACAATAGTTTTAATAGAATCAGCAGAATTGGCGGTTTAAATGTGTATTACAGAAACAATATCTTTTGGCGATATGATGGATTCATCAACACTTATAACAGAGCCTATATTTGGAGGCCTTGGCATAGATTTTATATCCTTCCACCAGTCAACTATTGTGTTATTAATGTAAATCCTTACAGACAGTTTTATTCACCTGTAAGACACATTTGGTATAGACCATACAGGAACAATGTGAGATACTATAATGTAAATAATGGTAGACGCGGTAGTACACAGATTACTAGAAGAAATAGCAATTATGTACAAACACCGCGTACACAAAGAGAACGTACTATTCAAAGAACAGTAACGCGTAGAAATGCAGAAATAACAAGACGAAGAACTACGAACCTTGCTGAAACCACAAGACCACGTGCTATGGTTAGAACAACACGTAGTAGCTCAAATACAAGAGTGTCAACACCAGAAAGACCTACAAGATCTAATTCGGTTAGAACAACTAGAAGTCGCAATGAAAATGTGACTAGAACACAAAGATTTGTGTCTAAAGAAGTAGAAAACCCAAAAAATACTTCTGTTAGACGACCAAAAGCGATGGAATCTCGTATATATAATAGATCGACATCGCAAAACAATAGACAACGAAGTACAATTCAGAAGCAAAGAAAAACGTCTTCAGTATCATCAAGATCTAATGCAAGTAGACAAAGTAACCAAAGGTCTACAAGGTCTAATTCAAGACGAGCTAGAGGATAAAAAATAAAACATGATTTTTTTTGGTTGGTTAGTAGAAGTCCCGTATGATGTATGCCTCAGAGCACCTTGCGGGATTTCTTGTTTATAAATATTAAAAGTATCTAAATTTTTAGGTACTTTTTTATGAGCTGTGATACGTCATCAGATACATTCAACTTATAAATGATGCAAATATATAGTCCTGAAATTAGAATGGATTTTATACTAATATTTAGAATAGCATAAAACTGAAAGTACCAAAAGTAGAAACTCATGCTCAACACCAATAGAATTCCAATTAACTTAAGACTATGAATAGAGTAAGGCAGCATGTTAAACTTCTGCTTTACAAATAATATTTTTATAGTGTTATACATAAAAACTGCAAGAAACGTGGCTATGGCTGATCCTTCTATCCCATAAATAGGAATAAATATCAGATTTAATAGTATTGCCATTATGGCAAGCCCAATTCCAAAAAGAAGCACCATGAAATAGTAGTCACTATTAAATAAGATGGCGTTATTATTACCTAAACTATTATCATAAAGCTTTGCCAAACTAACAATTAAAACCACAAACAATCCACCTGTAAACTCTGTTGGTAAAATGTCGTAAAGTGTATTTATATTTACCACAATTAAAAGAAATATCAAACCACTAACAACCATTAAACTTAAAGAACTTCGCTTGTACAAATCTTCTAAAGCCTCAGCGTTATTTTCATTTAAATATTTAGCAGTTAAAGGCATCATTATTTGATGCATAGATCGTTGCGGCACCGCAATAACAGTGGCAATAAAAATTGCAACACTATAATAGGCTACTTGTTCAATATGCGCTAGAAGCAATCCAATCATAAACTTATCAATATCCAAAATTAACATAGCCACCGATCCAGCTATGATCATTAGCAGTGCATATTTGAAAATAGATCTAAATCCTTCGAAATTTATAAATTGAAATTTAGGTAACCAGACAGAAAACGCATATAGCTTCATGATGAGCATTCGTAAAACATAAACCCCAACTAATGCTAAAATAAAGTCTTTAACGGTGATCCATTTTAAATACACTGCAATTAACAATACCATGATACAAAGGCGATGAAAAATTTCTTTCATAATATTGCCAAAAACGGTTTTCATCTGGACCTTAGCCCATGAAAAGAAAATTTCAAAATACGCCATTGTAATAGCTAAAACCAAAATATGCCATAGATAATCCTTTACTATAGGATTTTCCCCAGATAACAAAATAGCAATACTTTCATATGACAAATAGCCAATAAATACAGCCGGAATAATAACTAATAATGGCAATAATAGCATCAATGTGAGAAAGCTATCAATGCTTTGTTTGGTTTTAAAAGACGAATAAAACTTTATAATAGCATTATGAACACCAAAAGCCATAAATGGCATCATAATATTGGCTGCAGAGAGCAAAAAAGCAACCAAGCCATAATATTCGTCAGTTAAAAAATTGGTATAAAGAAATAAGGTATTAATGGCACCTAAACCAAAACCGAGATACGTGCTAATTGTATTTTTAAAAGATTGTGTTAATACAATACCCATGGCTTTACAAAGTACAACTATAAACGCTCAATATGCAAAAACAGCATTAACTCTTAATAATTGAAGTTAGAACTTTAGTTAAGTTTTTTCTACTATATCTCTCAATTCCTGTAGGATTAACAGTTAATGCGTCTTGCTGATAAGCCTTAAAACAGGAACTTATGCGCGTCTTAAGCATTTTCTTTTGCTGATAGTTAAAATAAGAACCTGTATTGGTTTCTTTGATTATTTGCTGTATATCTGAATCATCCGGACCAATAGCCAAAATTGGTGTTTCAGAAACTAAATATTCAAAGAGTTTTCCAGGAATTATGGCCTTCGTGTCTTTCGAATCAATTTCGATGAGTAATAGTAGTCTTGATTTAAGTTGAAATTTAATAGCGTCATCATGACTAACATAGCCAACTAAATTCACATAAGTTTCCAAACCAGAATTATTTAAAGATTCTAAAACATCTTCACTAACGACACCAACTAAATTAAGTTGAAATTTAGAAGCAAATTCTGTATTTGATTGGATAAGCTCTGCTAGAACTTCCCACAGAACTTTTGGATTGCGTTCAGAAAGTAAAGATCCAATATGAGATAATGTAAATTTTTCATCTTTACCCTCTACCCTTACTGAGTGATTATCATAGCCATTGGTAATTACAGAGATAGGCTGTTCTGTTTTAGTATTAAATTCAGCTTGTGTATGCTCACTAGTTACGACAATATGATCTGCAGAATTCAACACTTGTGCTTCAAGTGTTTCATGTTCTAATTCAGAGGATTTAGTTAGTTTTAGTGCTTTATGATATCCTATTGTGGTCCATGGATCTCTAAAGTCTGCAATCCATTTTAAGTTTAATTGCTGTTTTAATTGTAATCCAATAAGATGTAAACTATGAGGTGGACCAGTAGTTATAATTGTATCTATTTGGTGATCTTTTAGATAGTTTGATAAAAATGACACTGATGGTTCTATCCAGTTTTTCCTTGCATCTGGAATAAAATAGTTACCTCTGATATAAAGCATCAACTTTTCGATTAGTGATTGCTTTTTAGTTTTTGGAATAACACCTGAGCTAATTGTTGTAGCGCTTTTTTTAGAGAATAGTCTAGCCAAGGCGTATGGCTCTTTTATCGGTAGCTTAATAATTTCAACACGCTCAGGAACCTCATTAAGTAAACTTTGATCTATGATTGGATAATTAGGATTCTGTGGACAATAAACGATAGGGTCTATTCCAAATTCAGGTAGATACTTAACAAATTTCAACCAACGTTGCACGCCTGGTCCACCAGCTGGAGGCCAATAATAACAAATAATAAGTGCCTTTTTAGTATCCATAAAACCAATTACGCTGGTTCTTTACGCTGTTTTAATTGAAAGGCAATTGCTAACAAAACTAAAATCCCCAATAATGCAGAACTTGCTAAGGCAATAGAGCTTCCCGTCTTTACAACTCGCGGCTCAAACTTAAACTCAATGGTATGATTACCGGATGGGACTTCCATACCACGCAGCACATAATTCACACGAATATGCGTGGCCAATTCTCCATCGATATAAGCGTTCCAACCATTTGCGTAATAAATCTCAGAAAACACTACGAAACCTTGATTTGGATTTGTTGATTCGTATTTTAAATAATTTGGCTTAAATTCTTTTAAACCGATGGAAGCTGTAGAATCAACTGAATAATTAAACTGCTTCTGTTTCAAACTCCAATTATTCATACTCGTAACTGCAGCACGCTTTGTATCTAAAGAATCAAGTATTTGAATTTCTTCATTAGAATCCTTTAATACATGTAAAGATGACACAAACCAAGCATTACCGTTTGCATCGGGATTATCATATGGAAAAATCTGTCCTTGGTCTTCGGTAATGATATATTTTGTATTAAGCATATTAAGAACATTCATATTATTATTATAAATATGAAATTCCATAAGCTCATTGTAACGGCCTAATTTAGCAGCATGGTAACCAAATAAAGAATTGTGAAAATAGGCTGCGCGACCAGGGCGACGCTGTCCCTCAGATGACATGTCTAGGACACGATAATGGCCTTTATCTTTTAATATTTTCTTATCAGCAGCATTAGGTTGATAAGGCTTATCGACGCTGATAGCTGAAACAAAGTCCTCATTATTCACATACGATTTATTAATGCTCACCTGATCAAACAAAATCAACACACCAAAAACAACTACAACAAACACTTCAGATAATTTCTTTTTCAAGAATACATAAATAGTACCAGCAGACAACAACACTAAAATCAAACTTCTAATAGTATCTGCATTAAATAGTGTCTTTCTGTCTTTTATTAAAGCATCTATCAAAGGCTCAGGAATGCCTTGGTCTCTAAAGCTTTTAAAGTCGAAGAAAGTTGATTTGAACAACAAGAAAATCAAGCATAAACCTGCTGTTATAGCAATGGTATATTTGAGTGCCTTTAGCTTTTCGCCATCTTTTTCAAAGTCATTGAAAAGACGCACTAATGCAAATATTCCTAATACAGGAATGCATAGTTCTAAAATCACTTGAATTGAACTTACCGCTCTAAACTTATCGTAAAGCGGTACATAATCAATAAAGAAGTCCGTTAGAAACCCTAAATTCTTTCCGTAAGAGAGTAGTAAGGATAAGATTGTTCCACCTACCAACCACCATTTCAATCGACCCTTTACTAAAAACAGTCCTAGTACAAATAAGAAGATAATTACGGCACCAACATAAGCCGGAGCCTCGACTATAGGTTGATCTCCCCAATACATAGGTGCATTACGCGACAAATCCAATGCTTCAATTGGTGACGCACCCATAGTAACATATGTCTTATAAGTTTCAGAGTCTTTACCAATATCTTCAGAATTACCACCACCCATAAACTTTGGAATGAATAAGTTGAATGTCTCCGTAAGTCCGTAACTGTATTCAGTGATGTAATCTTTACTTAAACCACTGGTAGCTTCCTTAGGACTTCCATCCACATTTATGGTTAACTCGCTTTGACCTCGGGTACTTTCTTTGACGTATTCTTGGGTGGCCATAATATTAGTGGCATTGAGTCCAACCGCAAGAATAGCAGCAACAGAAAGTAAGCCTACAGATTTAAAAAAATGCGGCAATAATTTCTTCTTATAAGCATCAATCAAATAAACCAAGCCAAGGACTAACACCAATAACAATAAGTAATAAGTCATTTGAAAGTGATTGGCAACAATTTCTAAACCAAGTGCAACTGTTGTCAGTAAAAATCCGAGAACATAGTTCTTCCGGAATGTGAGTATTATTCCGGCCAATACCATTGGCATATAGGCTATTGCATGGGCTTTTGCATTATGTCCCACACCAAGAATAATAATTAAATACGTTGAAAATCCGAAAGCTAAGGCACCAAGTGCGGCTAGTTTGAAGTCAACCCTTAAGGCTAATAGTAACATGTAAAATCCACAAAAGTAAAGGAACAAGTAATCTGCAGGTCTTGGTAAAAAGCGCAAGGATAAATCGAGCTTTTTAATGTAATTATGAGGGTATTTAGCCCCTAACTGATAGGTTGGCATACCACCAAACGCACTATTGGTCCAATACGTTTCTTCACCTGTAGTTTTCGCATATTCTTTCTGCTGCTGCGCCATTCCAATGTAATGCATAATATCACTCTGGAATATTTTTTTACCTTGTAAAACTGGACTGAAATACGCTAATGATAGAACCACAAAACCAGTTAGAACTAGTAAATGTGGCAATAAACGTTTGAAAGAAAATGACATGAAATCTTTATATTATTGATTCCGAAAAGTAACTAATTTTTAGTAAAGAATTAGAATGGGATTCAAGTAATATTATTCGATTTCTTCAAAATCGATATACTCACCCACTTTCTCATTTGAAGCCTTATTTTGTTTTGGCATTGTATCAATAACCGTTTCACCTTCCCTACGCTTTTGATCTGCACGTTGCTGTGCTTGATTTTGAAAATCTCCAAATTGTTGTCCAAAGCGTTCCTCCGCCTTCTTTGCAACAAATTTCATCAAAACCGGAGTAAATAGTCGGGATAATATCTTTAGACCAAACCAGATAAGTAAAATTATTAATACTGTTCTTAGTAAACCCATAGCCGAAGCTTCTTATCGTATTTTATAATGTTAGTATCAAAAATACAATTATAGTTACGTATAATCCGTTATTAATCCTTAAAAAAAGTATAAATTATATATATTTGAATTCAAACCAAAAGTAAATGCGCATACTCAAATCAATTTCTATCTTAATACTGATTCTAACTTACTCGATGTCCTATGCTCAGTATACTGAGGTCATAAATTCTAACAGACCTGGACTTTCTGAAAGTGCCTTTTCTGTGGGTGTTAATGTAATTCAATTTGAAGTCGGTGCTTTTACAGTAAAGGAAGAACATGTTCCTTTAGAATACGAGGTTGCAGGTTTTGGACTTGACTTTTCTGTTCGCTACGGATTATTGTTTGAACAACTGGAAATTTCGCTCGATGGCGCTTATCAAAATGATCAGATAACATTTAACAGCGCTTCAGTTGCAGTAGAACGCGACCGTTCAAATTTTAGAAATTTTACTTTAGGAGCTAAATATCTGGTATATGACCCTTATAAAAATGCTGAGGAAGCAAAACCAAACTTATATAGTTATCATGCCAACCGTAAATTTCAATGGAAATCACTAATTCCAGCGGTTGCTGTCTATGCAGGTGCTAATTTTGACACAAAAGACAACCCATACACAGCACCAGATGTAGAAGGTTTTAGTCCAAAGGTCATGATTGCCACACAAAATAATTTTAATGGGGGTTGGGTGTTTGTTATGAACTTAATTAAGGATCGAATAGGATCTGAATTTTCTGAATTTCAATATATTTTTACACTAACGCATTCCTTCACTCCACAATGGGTTGTATTTGGTGAGGCACAAGGTATAAGTAGTGATTTTTATGCAGATAACATCTTCAGAATTGGTGGTGCATATCTTTGGAATAAAGACTTTCAATTAGACGCAAATATTGCATTTAACACTAAAGATACACCTTCTGTATTCAATATAGCATTTGGTGCTTCTTACAGACTAGATTTTCACAAAGACAAGAAAATCGATAATGGAAATGGAAATACTGGTAATTACAAGAAAAAGCGAAAAAACAGGAAAAAGACAGAAGACGAATTTGATTCTGATGGAATATAATTAGCTGTATGATTACCATTAAAGAAGTAACATCAAAAAAAGATCTAAAAGCGTTTGTTAAGTTTCCTTTCAAACTTTATCATGATTCTCCGTATTGGGTGCCACCAATTATAAGCCAAGAATTAAAAACCTTCAACAAAGAACAAAACCCTGTTTTTAAGGATGCAGAAGCGAGATTCTTTTTGGCCTATAAAGGAAAGGATATTGTTGGCCGCGTTTCTGCTATAATTAATTGGATTGAAGTCAAGCAACAAGGGATAAAAAAAATGCGCTTTGGTTGGTTTGACTTTATTGATGACAAGACGGTTTCCCAAGCCCTATTAGATAAGATTACTGAAATCGGAATATTCAATAATTTAGAATTTATTGAAGGTCCTGTTGGGTTTTCTAACCTTGATAAAGTTGGGGTAATGACCGATGGATTTGATCATATTGGTACTATGATAACCTGGTATAACCATCCGTATTATCAAGCACATTATGAAGCTTACGGGTTACAAGTTTCTAAAAAATATGTGGAAAACAAGTTCCCATTTAGCAATATTAATCCAGAGAATTTTAATAAGATACAGGATTTAATAAAGCGCAGATATAAACTTAAAGCCTTAGATTTTAAAACCACTAAGGATATCATGGCTTATGCAGATGAAATGTTCGATGTTTTCGAAACGTCTCATGCTAAACTCTCATCGTTCGTAGCTATTAATCCTGAACAAAAAGCCTATTTTAAGAAAAAGTTTTTACCCTTTCTTAATCCAGAGTATGTGAAGTTTGTGGTTGACGAAAACGACAAGTTAATTGCATTTGCTATCGTTACGCCGTCATTTGCAGAGGCATTACAAAAAATGAAGGGTAAGTTATTCCCTTTTGGATTTAGGCATATTATGCACGCAAAAAAACATTCAAAATCAGTAACCTTCTATTTAATTGGTGTACTTCCAGAGTACCAGAATAAAGGGGTTACTGCCATTATCTTTAATGAATTTTATAACGAATTTGAGAAAAAAGGTGTTGAGCAATGTATTAGAGGTCCAGAACTAGCGGATAATACAGCAATCCAACAATTATGGAAACACTTCAATCCAACAGTGCATAAAAGACGATGTACTATGAGTAAACCTATATAAAAAATGCCTTATCAATACTGATAAGGCATTTTTATTATCATAACAATTATTAGATCTTTACTCACCCATGGCTGCTATTAATGCAGCAGACATCCTGCGGTAAGTACCGTTTTCAAGGCGATCTCTAATCGCATCAAAAGCATCTAAAGTTTCTTTAACATCTTCTAAAGTATGCGTTGCTGTTGGAATCATTCTAAGTAGAATTAAACCTTTAGGTATTACAGGGTAAACCACTATAGAACAGAATATTCCGTGATTTTCTCTTAGATCTTTTACTAAAGCCATGGCTTCTGGAATACTTCCTTTAAGATATACAGGCGTTACACAACTTTGAGTCGTTCCTATATCAAAGCCACGTGCTTTTAAACCAGACTGTAAAGCATCAACAATGGTCCAAAGATTCTTTTTAAGTTCTGGCATAGTACGCAACATCTCTAAACGTTTTAAGGCACCAACTGTTAAAGTCATTTGTAATGACTTGGCAAACATTTGAGAACGTAAATTATATTTTAGGAAATCTATAATTTCTTTATCACCAGCAATAAATGCACCAGTACTCGCCATAGACTTAGCAAAAGTTGCAAAATACACATCGATATCGTCTTGAACTCCTTGCTCCTCGCCTGCGCCTGCGCCTGTAGCACCTAGGGTTCCAAATCCGTGTGCATCATCAACCAATAATCTAAAGTTAAATTTCTTCTTTAAAGCAACGATTTCCTTTAACCGCCCTTGCTCACCACGCATACCAAACACACCTTCAGATATGACTAAAATACCTCCGCCTGTTTGCTCGGCCATTTTTGTAGCACGCTCTAAGTTTTTCTCCAAACTCTCAACGTCATTATGCTTATAGGTAAAGCGTTTACCCATATGCAGTCTTACACCATCAATAATACATGCATGTGCATCGACATCATAAACGATTATATCATCTTTAGCAACCAAAGCATCAATCGTAGACATGATTCCTTGGTAACCAAAATTAAGTAAATAAGCTGCCTCTTTACTCACAAACTGAGCAAGTTCGTTCTGCAACTGTTCATGCAAATCGGTATGACCAGACATCATTCTCGCACCCATTGGATAAGCAGATCCATACTTAGCAGCTGCTTCAGCATCTACTTTTCTTACTTCAGGATGATTTGCTAATCCTAAGTAATCATTTATACTCCAGGTAATAACTTCTTTTCCTTGGAATTTCATTCTGTTAGAAATCTCCCCTTCTAACTTAGGAAATACGAAATAACCTTCAGCTTGTGCTGCCCATTTACCTAATGGTCCTTTATCTCTGTAAATCTTATCAAATAAATCCTTCATACAATACGTTTGCCATTAACCCTGTTCTATGTTACAAAACACATAGAAAAGTTAAATAGTCTTAGTTATTTTAATTTTATTACTGTGCGCAAAATTAGGTAATAATATTATGAATGCATAATATTATTTACTTGAACTATTCACTAAGTTTTAAACATAAAAAAAGCCTACCAACCAAGGTAGGCCTTATATTTTTATAACCTACTACTTCACATACTGAATTGTAGTAGACACTTCATTTTTACTGTCAAAAAAGCCTTGATCAGACATCCATTTATCGCTATACACTTTACTCATATATCGTGACCCATGATCTGGGAACACCACAACGATCTTATCTGTTGCCTTAAATTCGCCTTCAGCATTTAATTGTTTTAATGCTTGCATTGCAGCACCACTAGTATAACCAACGAATATACCTTCCGTATTAGAAATTTCTCTTGCTGTATGTGCACTCTCTTCGTCTGTTACTTTAACAAACTTATCTATTAAATCGAAATCTGTTGCCGTCGGGATTAAATTCTTTCCTAAGCCTTCTATTCGATATGGATAAATCTCCTTTTCATCAAACTCACGTGTTTCATGGTACTTCTTTAAAACAGAACCATAAGCATCAACACCTATAATCTTTACATTTGGATTTTGCTCCTTCAAGTATTTTGCAATACCAGAAATCGTTCCACCTGTTCCACTACAAGCAACTAAGTGCGTAATTTCACCGTTAGTTTGATTCCATATCTCTGGACCCGTTGAATTATAATGTGCATCAATGTTTAATTGATTGAAGTACTGGTTAATATAAATAGAACCTTTAATTTCTTCATGTAAGCGTTTAGCAACTTGATAATAGGATCTAGGATCATCTGCGTTAACATGAGCTGGACAAACATAAACCTTCGCACCCATTGACTTTAACATGTCAATCTTATCAGCTGAAGATTTAGAACTTACAGCAAGGATACACTCATATCCTTTAATGATACTCACCATAGCGATACTGAAACCCGTATTACCAGAAGTCGTTTCAATAATCGTATCGCCAGGAGATAAAATTCCCTGACGCTCAGCTTCTTCAATGATGTGTAATGCTATTCTATCTTTAGAGGAATGACCTGGGTTAAATGCTTCAACTTTTGCGAAAAAGTTACCATCAAAATCAGAGGTCATTTTATTGAGTTTGATAAGGGGTGTACTACCTATTAACTGTAATACATTATCAAATACATTTTTGTTGTTCTCCATAAATGTTAATTTCTGTTGTCTAAAACGAAGTCGTATAGACACATAAAACCTTGCAAAAGTAACATTTTTTTTTGAACTAGCTCGAAATACCTTCCAAATCTAAAAGGAAGGCAAATTCTTCAGCCTCTTCCTTAAGACTTTCGAATCTTCCAGAGGCTCCACCATGACCTGCATCCATGTTGGTTTTAAGGTACAATTGGTTACTATCTGTTTTTAATTCACGTAATTTTGCAACCCATTTTGCAGGTTCCCAATATTGGACCTGAGAATCGTGCAATCCAGCGGTAACTAGCATATTTGGATAAGATTTAGACGTCACATTATCGTAAGGTGAATACGACTTCATATAGTCATAATAGAGCTTATCGTTAGGATTACCCCATTCATCATATTCTCCAGTCGTTAACGGAATAGAATCATCTAACATCGTGGTAATTACATCCACAAAAGGGACGGCGGCAACAACTCCGTTATAGAGTTCTGGGGCTTCATTAATAACAACTCCCATTAACAATCCCCCCGCACTTCCACCCATAGCATAAAGATGCCTAGAAGAGGTAAATCGTTCCTTAATTAAATAGACAGAGCACGCAATAAAATCAGTAAACGTATTTTTCTTTTTTAGAAGTTTTCCATCTTCATACCAAGGTCTACCTAAATACTCACCTCCTCGTACATGAGAAATGGCATAAATAAACCCTCGATCTAACAAGCTCAATCGAATCGTTGAAAAATAGGGATCTACTGTCGATCCATAACTGCCATATGCATATTGTAACAATGGGCTGTTTCCATCTTTTTTAACACCCTTTTTATAGACCAATGATATTGGAATTTTTGTACCATCATTAGCAGTTGCCCAAATACGTTCAGACACGTAATTGTCCTTGTTAAATGCCCCGCCTAAAACTTCCTGCTCTTTAAGAACACGCCTTTCTTTAGAAATCATATTAAACTCAATGACTGAAGCAGGAGTTGTAAGTGCGTTATAACCAAACCTAAGTATGTTAGTGTCGAACTCAACATTAGTAGTCGTATAGGCTGTATACGTTTCATTATCAAAAGGCAAATAGTAATCATCAGTATTATCCCACCGGATTATTCGAATTTGGTTAAGACCATGTCGTCGCTCACTAACTACCAAGAAGTCTTTAAAAATATCTACGTTTTCGATCAGGGTATCTGCTCTGTGTGCTATGACTTCTTCCCAACTTTCCATAACCCTATCCGATTCATTGCATCGCATCAGTTTAAAGTTAGTGGCCTTGTCCTTATTGGTTAAAATGTAAAATTGATCTTGATAATGTGAAATACTGTATTCTAACCCACGTACTCTCGGATAAAACACCTCAAACTTACCATTCGGATCATTTGCGTTGAGTAGATGATACTCATTAGTTAATGTACTATAACACGCAATGATAATATATTTTCTGGATTTGGATTTATAAACCGTTGTCCCGTAGGTATCGTCTTCCTCTTGAAACACTAACACATCCTTAGTTTTACCCAAGGTATGTCTATAAATTTGATAGGCTCTTAAGGTAACCTCATCTTTTTTAGTGTAAAATAAAGTTTGGTTATCATTTGCCCAACTCGATGAACCTGTCGTATTAGGTATGGCATCGGACTTTATTTGCCCAGTCGTAAGATCTTTTACATATATGGTATAATTACGACGCCCTGTTTTATCAATTCCGAAAGAGACTAAGGTATTATCAGGGCTTATGCTAATTCCTGCTAATTTAAAATAGCGCTCTCCCTCTGCCATCGCATTACAATCAAACAGTAATTCTTCAGGATTATCCAAACTATCTTTCTTACGCAAATAAATAGGATAATCTTTTCCCTTTTCAAATTTTGTAATGTACCAATACCCATTGTATTTGTAAGGTACAGAAGAATCGTCCTCTTTTATCCTTCCCTTCATTTCCTCAAAAAGATCCTTTTGAAAGGCTTTTGTATGTGCCATAGACTCATCACAATAGGCATTTTCAGCATTTAAGTAATTTATGACTTCAGGATGTTCCCTATCCTTCATCCAAAAATAATTATCGATACGTATGTCGTTATGCTTCTCTAATTGTTGCGGTTTTTTTTTCGCTAACGGTGCCTTTATTATAGAATTGGATGCCATTATTTTTAGGAAAATTTTAATCTATAAAGTGGCGCAATTTACTAATTTTGCATCGTAATAATTAAAAAGAAGCGATTATGTTTGGAGATATGATGGGTATGATGAGTAAATTGAAAGACGCTCAAAAAAAAGTTGAAGAGACCAAAGAACGTCTACATACCGTACTTATAGACGAAGAAAGTAATGACCATAAACTAAAAGTTACTATTACAGCAAACCGTACAATTAAATCTATTGCTATAGATGATGAGCTGTTACAAGATAAAGATATGCTTGAAGATTATTTAATTCTTATCTTAAATAGGGCTATTGAGAAAGCTACTAGTGTGCATGAAGCCGAAATAGCAGCTGTGGCTAAAGCTGGAATTCCTAATATTCCAGGAATGGATATGTTTTAGTAATCCGATTTTAATGTACTATGAGCCAATTATTTAACAATCCCTGATAATAATTATAAATAAAACTTTTTAATATTTTACCACATAACACAGGGGATAAAATTACCCCTTAACAACATATATGATCGACTAACTACCTGTTAAACTGGTCATATCCGAAACTTTTGCACTTGAACTAAAAAGTGCTGATTATCAAATGTTAAGATATATATTTGTTTCATAGATGCTATTAACTAAAATTACTTGTAATGAAACAATTATCCAAATTAATCTTATTGACGATGCTTGCTGTTTTCGCATCGTGTCAAAACGAATCAACCGAAGAACAAAGCCTTGACGAGCAAAGAGGTGCTATCCGTGAAATTGACGGAAGGGTTGTTGGGGATGGTGAATTAGACGCAGACTTAGTCTTTGATCCTGCAACACAAGAAGTTGCTGAAAGAGAAAATGATGGTCTCTCTGTAGCTGTTCTTAATTCAACTACTGCTAATTCGGAAATTGCTTACATCGAGTCTTTATTACCTGAAACTGTAAATGTAACTACAACAGCAAAGCCTGGTGCTAATGCTTACTTCGATTTATCAATCTCTGACCCATCTGGATTTTTATCTGGAACAGAAATCCCAGCATGGTGCGCTGATCAGGATTTAAGCCTAAATGCTAATGAAACTTTAGATTTTGATGTGTATTCATCTTATGGTGATTTACCAGAAGGAAGATTTGAAGTACCGGAAAATTTTGATAAAGTAAACTGGTTATTAAACCAAACAATTGTTGGTGAAAGTAGTCCTAATGGACTAGGCGAGTATACTTTTGGTCATATTCAGTATGCAATTTGGCTATTAGTAGACGACTCAGTATGTCAAGTTTGTACGTTCTTAAGTGATCCAACTGGAAACTGGAATGCTGATGGTAACGATATAGCTCAAGCTGAAGAACTTAGAGACTTGGCTCTGAATAATGGTGATGGTTTTGTACCAACTTATGGTGAGCAATTAGCCGTTGTATTAGTGCCTGAAGGTAAACAATCAGTTGTAATAACTGTAGAAGTTACTGAGCAACCTTGTAGTGATTGTATCGGTAAAGTAGATCATATTACTTTTAACTGGGATTGGCACAGAAGCTATAGAGTACAATTAGTTCAGCGTTATGAAAATACTTGTTATGGCGTTTTAATCTACAATGATATTGTAAATGCTGGTCAAGATTTCTCAGTAGAAGGCTATAACCATGATGGCTCGTTTGGTAAGTGGATATATGTTTTCTTAAACGGGTGTTACTACACTAAATTTAGAACAGATTGTAACTTAAATATTGGACCTGGCTATAAGCGTGGTGTAATCGAAGTTGTTGAAGGTACAAGTACACATGGTGGAGAATTATGTGAGTACGAAAACAACTATCACTGCTGGTGGTAATTCAGAAATTAAAAATCTCTGATGCTAAGACTAAATATGTAGCAATTAACAATAACAAAAGAGGAGACCCAAACGTCTCCTCTTTTTTTGCTCTCTATGAAATTCTTTTTTATAACTCTTGTAATGCTAATAAAAGCTTCATATGCATGTCATCAGTATAGTCTAAATGCGTCACCATTCTTAGCTTACGACTTCCCATACCAATTATGTGGATGTGCTTTTCGCTAAGTTTATTTAAAAACTCCGTTTCATCAATATGATCTTTTAATTCAAAAATGATAATGTTGGTTTCTACAGGCTCTACCTTTTTTACAGATGCCATCTTTTTAAGAACCTCACCAATGGCTTTAGCTTTTTTATGATCTTCTTCCAAACGCTCCAAATGATTATCTAGAGCATATAAGCCTGCAGCGGCTAAATAACCGACCTGACGCATACCGCCACCTAGAATTTTACGCACACGCATTGCCCCTTTCATAAGATCTTTATTACCTAATAAAACAGATCCAATAGGACATCCTAAGCCTTTGCTCAAGCAGACAGAAATCGTATCAAATAATTCACCATATTGCTTAGGATTTTCATTTTTTGCAATAAGCGCATTCCAAAGTCGGGCTCCATCAAGATGAAACCCCAAATTATGGCGATTAGCAACCTCTTTAATTTGTTTCAATTCTTCAAAATCCCAACACGCACCACCACCTTTATTGGTTGTGTTTTCAACAGCAATTAAAGAGGTTAATGGACTATGATAAAAATCTGGAGGATTTATTGAAATTTCCGCTTGATTAGCCGTAAACATACCACGATGACCATCGATGAGTTTACATGAAATGCCACTGTTAAATGAAGCACCACCACCCTCATAATTATAAATATGAGCATACTTATCACAAATAACTTGTTCCCCTGGATTGGTATGAAGTTTTAATGCCGTCTGGTTAGCCATACTCCCTGTTGGAAAAAACAAAGCTTCGTCCATACCAAATAGTTCCGCTAAACGCCGCTCAAGGGTATTCATTGATGGATCCTCCTTATATACATCATCTCCAACCCTAGCACTTAACATGGCCTCTAGCATACCATTCGTAGGTTTAGTCAGTGTATCACTCCGTAAATCTATTTTCATTTGTGTTTTTTTTATAAAATTAACTCGTTGATTTCTCAATTTTAGAGACTATTACATTTTTTGTTCGCCAAAAAAACTTGTAAATCATTGGTAAAGGGTCTTTCAAAGCAAAGCCTAATGATGTGTTTCTTTTTAAAAATCTAAAATTAAATAATAGTCTTGGCTGTTTTACGACCTGCCTTGTTAATCCTTTAAGATTAAAGTAGGGTATTCGCAACCCTTTGTCATTAGGAATTATTGCGTTCAATGTAAGCAAACAGCATAAGTACGGAAAATTAATTCCAGCAATAGCTGATGCATCTGTATTTATCCAAAACCTAGGATTAATTTCTATGACCTTATATGTATTGTCCAATCTATCGAATCGCACATCAACATTTGCTACACCTGACCATTGCATACTCTTCATAAGTTTAGAAAGTAATTTGTATACTTCGGGTTCGTCAAAAAAATCGAAACCAATCTGTGGACTGGATTCCTCTCGAAGATAAACGCTACCTCTTTGCATGTTATATGTCTCAATCTCACCGTCAAGACATAAAACATTACACGAAATATCATAACCTTCAATATACTCCTGAATAATTGTATCACATGCATAAGTTCGTGTCTCACAATACGCATTCACAGCGTCTTTATCAATTAAAACTTTAATTTGTTGTCCACCACCAAAACCTGTAACTGGTTTTACGATAACAGGAAAATCAAAATTCAAATCTTCAGGAATGCTTTTGGATTTTACAATTACACTTTTAGGGCATGCTATACCATTTTTTTTTAAATGAAGATATAAGGCGCCTTTTTCTATTGCTATTTCAAATTCCTTCAAACCTGGCAAGGGACATAACTTATCGATATGCTTAAGTTGTGCCTGATGAACAATTAATTTTCGAATACCTAGTTCGAACACAGGAAGAATCACATCAATTTGTGACTTTTCTACTGCTGAATTGATGTTTTGAATCCAACCAGCAGTATCTGTTTTTGGATAAAACAATAAACGCTTTACATTTCGTGAATATTTCAAATAATTGTGCTTATTTGATGTCATAACAAACACATCTATTTCTTTTTCAAGAGAAAGACAATTCAGTACTTGAAGTACAAGCGAGGTATGATCATCACCATCTGGAATTAAAACATTGATTGGTGTTTTAATAGTACTCTTCATAAAATTATGTGCACAACTTATTTTATTATTAATTATACTTACAAACTGAACTACCTATTGGTGAGCCATCTGGAATCTTAGGTGACATTTCAATTTGAAATTGTTCAGGATGCTTAAAATATGCTTTGATCATCATACCATATTGAATACTCATGGCGTCTTTAGATACGAACTTTTGAGACAATTCTAATAGTCTCTTATTAGCAATCGCCTTGGTGTGAAAATAACTTTCTGTATTAATGGCTAAATTCATAAGGTATTTTAAAATATTCACATTCACTAGATGCTGAATCTCCTGCAAATAAGCATCTTCATTCATTGTACTAAAGTTTTGTGTTAACACAGACACCACATCGTCTAATGACAATTGTCCATCATCCAAACTTTTCTGTAACACCAAGCGATTCGCACGTTGTGGATGCAATAAATATTTTAAAGTCATATCACTAGCCGTATTGGCAGCACTCAAGGGATCGAAGGTTACACCTGTTTGCCCTTTAAAAGACTCTCGTGATCTCCCATAGCCAAAAGCTCTAGGCGGAAATAGACCCAATTTATCCTTTGGAATGGCCAAAGTTTCTGGTTCTAAGGTTTTAAGGATAACTTCTAATGTCTCGCGTTGTAAGGCAACAGCCACTGGTTTAGTTATGGCTTGTTCATCGCTTTTTGTCGCGTAATTATAATCCAATCCGCCAATTACTTTCGTGGCGGCTTCTACTTGGTAACGATGATAAAAATATAAGGGTACAAAAACATCTTCTAACACAGAGTAAGGCTCGTAACTTCTAATATTATCTTCCGAAAAATTCGAAATAGCTTGTGCACGTAAAGCTAATACATTGTTGAGCTCTTCAGCAGCCGTAGCGCCATTATCCCAAAGATGTGCTAAAGCATGAGCCCCTCCAGCAGCTCTAGCATCTGAATCTGTTATAAAGCGTAGCCCATCATCTTGTGCCTTCTTCAAAATAGCATTTAAGGCCTTTGTTTCATTAGTACGCCTATCAAATTCGGAATAACTGTAGGCTACAGTCACCTTATCCCAATCCCCAATACCTGTGGCATAGGCTTCACTAAAATCTATCTCATCATTCTTAAGCTCTATTTGAGGATGTGGATAATCCATTACAGACGCGCGATTATTTGTACTTGCTGCAAAATTGTGAGCAAATCCTATGGTATGCCCTACTTCATGAGCACTTAATTGCCGTATTCTAGCCAAAGCCATATCTAGCATCGGCTGGTAATTGTCATCACGATCAGCAAAAGGTTGATTCATCAAAGCTTGGGCAATCATAAAATCTTGCCGAATACGTAGACTTCCTAAGCTAACATGTCCTTTTATAATTTCACCTGTTCGTGGATCGACTACAGAACCACCATAACTCCACCCCCTTGTACTGCGGTGTACCCATTGTATCACGTTATAACGGCAATCCATAGGATCGGCATTATCTGGAAGTATCTTTACCTGAAAGGCGTCTTTAAAACCAATGGCATCAAACGCTTGGTTCCACCAGCGCGCACCATCTAATAAAGCCGAACGCACAGGCTCTGGAGTACCAGGATCTAGATAATAAATTATTGGTTCTTTGGCTTCGCTACGTCGCAGTTTAGGGTTTTTCTTTTCCAATCGGTGTCTTATCACAAATCGCTTTGTTATGGATTCTTGAATCGGTGTGGCATAATCCATATAAGACATAGAAATGGCACCACTGCGTGTATCAAAGGCTCTTGGCTTATAGTTGCCATCTGGTAATTTGACAAAAGAGTGATGCTGAACCACCGTAACCAATGATGCTGTTGGAGTTACACTTCGCAGATTGCGACCTGTTGGTTGCCCTTTAAAGGTTAGCAAGGCTTCGAATTCTACATTATTAGGAAAGGCCTTGGTGCGCTCTAAAGCTAAAGCACTTTTAGACGCATCAATTTTATAGGTACCCTCTTTTCTCGATTTTAATCGATTTGCCACGTGATGCGCATCCTGCATTAAAAACGGTGTCATATCAATGATGTATTCTCCATTTTCTTGGGACAATATTTTAAAACCAAACAATACTGATTTCGCAAAAGCTTGCTCAATACTTTTCTTTTCCAATTGGTTAGAGGTATTGGCACGGTACTTTAAATTAGGTTGTATGAGCAAAAGCTTATTTCCAGCCTTTTCAAAATAGACCACGCGATTATTACCCAATTGCCCTCTATCCAAGCCAATATCATTACTTCCAACACCAGAGGCTAAAGAATTTACATATAGGAAATCTTGATTAAGACGTTTCACTTTTAAGTAGATTTTATCGGTATTGTCTTCATAATAAAAGTCAAAAAATCCTTCATAGGTTTTGAGATTATCTTTCTTTAAAATCTGGGCGTTCACCTGAAAACAGATACCAAAAAACAATAGTAGCCAAAAGTGTTTTTTCATGTTGCTTAAATTGATTGTTAAAGCTACGGAATTTCTAAAAAATGCATTCAAAATTATGGCACTTTAATAAGGCATCTTATATTTGCACAAAGACTACAATTTTATGATAACATCAGATCAAATAAAAGATCTTAATTCCCGTCTAGATACACTTAGACAGTATCTTTGACTTAGATGCTAAGCTTATAGAAATCACCAACGAAGAAGAGCAGACTTTCGATCCTAATTTTTGGAATGACTCCAAAAAGGCCGAACAGGTGATGAAATCCATTAGAGAAAAAAAGAGCTGGGTCAAGGATTATAATAATGCCAAAGAGTTTTTTGAAGATCTCGAAGTTATTTATGAATTCTATAAAGAAGGGGAAGCAGAACTCAGCAATGTAGAATTGCGTTATGGTAAAGCTGTTAATGCCATTGAAAAGCTAGAATTTAAAAACATGCTTTCTGAAGAGGGAGATAGCTTATCTGCTGTTTTACAGATCACGGCTGGTGCTGGTGGTACTGAATCTTGTGATTGGGCTAGTATGTTGATGCGCATGTATTTTATGTATGCTGAAAAGAGTGGCTATAAGGTGAAAGAGCTCAACCATCAAGAAGGTGATGTGGCCGGCATTAAAACAGTAACTTTAGAGATAGAAGGCGACTATGCTTTTGGATGGCTCAAAGGTGAAAATGGTGTACATCGCTTGGTACGTATATCACCATTTGATAGTAATGCTAAGCGCCACACGAGTTTTGCCTCAGTTTACGTATATCCTTTAGTGGATGATTCTATTGAAATAGATATTAATCCAGCAGATATAGAAATCACAACAGCACGATCAAGTGGTGCTGGAGGACAAAATGTAAATAAGGTAGAAACGAAGGTACAGCTGCTGCATAAACCTACAGGTATTCAAATTCAGTGTTCAGAAACGCGATCGCAGCACGATAATAGAGCGCGTGCATTACAGATGCTGAAATCGCAATTATACGAAATTGAATTGCAAAAGCAGATGGCACAGCGCGATGATATTGAAGCCAGTAAAATGAAAATTGAATGGGGAAGCCAAATCCGTAATTATGTGATGCATCCATACAAATTGGTGAAGGATGTCCGTTCTGCCCATGAGACTGGCAATGTTGATGCGGTAATGGATGGGAACTTGGAACCGTTTTTAAAGGCTTATCTCATGATGATGGGGCAAAAAGAAGACACGTCTAATAAGCTATAAATGAAAACAATAGATACGATAATATTCGACTTAGGTGGAGTGCTCATAGACTGGAACCCAGAATATGTATTCTTAAAAGAGTTTGAAGGAGACCGACATAAAATGCAGTGGTTTTTCGATACTATTTGCACCAACGATTGGAATGAAAACCAAGATGCAGGTTATTCTTTATACAAAGCCACGCAAGAACGTATTGCCCTATTTCCAGAGTACGAAAACTATATCAGAATGTATTATGGCCGTTGGACAGAGATGCTCGGAAATGCCAAGCAAGGCACTGTTACCATTCTTAAATCTCTTGTGGCCAACCCAAACTACAAAGTAGTAGCCTTGACCAATTGGAGTCATGAGACCTTCCCCTTTGCACAAATTAAGTTCGACTTTTTAAGTTGGTTTGAGGGCATTGTAGTTTCAGGTGAAGAACACACACGAAAACCCTTTAAAGATATCTATGAGATTACTTTAAATCGTTTTAACATAGTCGCAGAAAAGGCTATTTTTATTGATGATAGCCATAGAAATATAAAAGCCGCAGAAGCTTTAGGTATAAATGGCATACATTTTGAATCACCAGAAGCGTTACAAACACAATTAGCTAACTTTAATATTAGTTTATAATTATGATTACCATTTACCATAATCCAAGATGCAAAAAGTCCAGAGAAGGCTTAGCCATTATAGAAGCCTCGGGACAGGATTTTGAAATTGTAAAGTATCTAGACGATCCCTTAACTGCTAATGCCTTAGCAGATATCATTTCAAAATTAGACATAGCACCAATGGACTTGGTGCGTAAAAATGAAGCCATTTGGAAATCGGATTATAAAGGAAAACACTTGAGCGATGCACAAATCATAGATGCTATGGTACAGCACCCTAAACTCATTGAACGACCAATAGTTATTAATAATACCAAAGCTGTGGTGGGCCGACCACCAGAGACTATAAACAAAATTTTATAAGATGAAGAAAATTGTATTTGTGGCCTTTGCCCTACTCTTAGGATTTAATACATATGGTCAAGGACGCAGAGACCGGATGGGAAATCCAATTGTGCAGCGTGAGCCAACAGATAAGGATATTGAAAATTACAAGCGCAAAGTAGAAGAACGCAAAGAAGAGTTTATTGCTAATTTCTTAACGACCTTAGAGGCCGATGATTTTCAAAAAGAAATCATTAAGCAATACCTCAATTCATATTTCGACGAAAAACAAAAGCTCTACAAAATTAAATACGAACGTAGTTTCGATCGTCAGCAAGCGGTTAAGAAATTAGATGATTCGCATTTCAAAGATCTTGAAGACCTCATTTCTACAGGCGATATGACCAAAATTAAGGAGATGATTCAGGGAGACTTCGACGAACAGGAAGTTAAAAAAGAGAAAAAGAAGAAAAGGAAGCGCCGCAAAAATAAAGACAAAGACGAAGGATAAGCACTCTAAATAGAGGTATTAAGAATCGCTATTTGTCTTTAACAAAAGATTAACCAATCTCACCACAAGTAAAGGTAGTTTTGCACATCTAAAAGCAAAAACCACTGACCACTTGTTATGAGATTATCATTTCTTTGCGCTGCTTTATTGCTATCTAGCCTTATTAGCTATGGGCAAGAAGACATTACTGTTTCTGGAAAAGTCCTAGAAACTGACACCAATATTCCTTTAGAATATGCCACCATAACCTTTAAAACTACAACAGATAATAGCGTTGTCACTGGGGGCATAACCGACACCAAAGGTAAATTTAGTATCGAAGTCCCAGCAGGTACTTACAATATTTATGTAGAATACATCTCTTACAAAACCAAAGAATACCTCAATAAAACCTTAAACAATTCCATTAACTTAGGTACAGTGAGTTTGGCTTTAGATACAGCCGTTTTAGATGAAGTAACTGTAGTTGCGGAACGCACCACCGTAGAAATAAAGCTCGATAAAAAAATCTATAATGTTGGTAAAGACCTCACGGTTAGAGGTGGTACTGTGAGCGACGTGCTCGATAATGTTCCTTCCGTTTCTGTAGATGTAGAAGGTGCAGTATCCTTAAGAGGAAATGAAGACGTCCGTATTTTAATTAACGGAAAACCCTCCGGACTGGTAGGTTTAAATTCAACCGACGCCCTACGCCAATTACCAGCAGAAGCGATTGAACGTGTGGAAGTGATTACCTCACCATCGGCACGTTACGATGCCGAAGGCTCTGCAGGTATTCTTAATATTATACTACGTAGAAGTAAGTTGCAAGGCTTAAATGGCGCCATAACAGTTAATGGTGGTTATCCTACACAGGCTGGTGTGTCTGGGAATATAAACTTTAGAACAGGCGACGTTAATATCTTTAGTACCACCAGTTATAACTATAGAGAATCTCCAGGAAATGCCCTAAACGAAACCGAATTTTTTAATGGAGTCAATCCGAGTACCTTTTTAATTGAAGATCGCGAATTTGATCGTCAAAGTAAAGGCTATAGTACCAACACAGGTATTGAGTGGTATGTTAACGAAACCAGTTCTATAACCGCAAGTTTGGTGTATCGCGATAGTGATGACAAAAGTAACACCTTTAACCTTACGGAACGTTTTGACGCTAACAATAATCTCTTAGAGCGCATTGAGCGTCGTGATCCTGAACTTGAGGACGATAAGACCGTACAGTATTCTTTAAGTTACGATAAGCAGTTTAATGGAAACAGCCAGCATAAACTCACCTTTGATTTTCAGTATGAAGACAGTAGAGAGGTTGAACAATCCTTGATTAACCAAAATGGTTTTGATTCTGAATTTGTAGAAACCGACGAAAGCCAGGATCGTATCTTATTACAAGCCGATTACGTGCAGCCAATTAAAGAAACCGGACAGTTTGAATTTGGTTATCGTGGTGAATTTTTTGATCTACTCACCGATTATTTGGTAGAACAGAGTTTTGACCAAGGCCAAACCTTTGAAGTTAATACCGACCAGACCAATACACTAAATTTTAAACAGCATGTGAATGCATTATACACCCAATATGGCAATAAAATAGGTGAGAAGTTCTCGTATTTATTAGGTTTACGCTACGAAGGCACACGCATTACCATTGACCAAATGACCAGTGGTGATTTTGAAAAGAAAGACTACCACCAGCTCTTTCCTACGGTGAATTTGGCTTTTGAACTCTCAGAAGATGAAAATATTACCTTGGGCTATAATCGTCGTATACGACGACCACGCTCACGTTTTATAAACCCATTTCCATCACGTAGTAGTCCGGTGAATTTATTTCAAGGGAATCCTGATTTAGATCCAAGCACTTCTAATGCCTTTGATATTGGGTATTACAAAAAATTTGGAAAGTTGTCACTGACGAGCTCTATCTACTTTCAACGTGCTAAAGATGCTTTTAATTTTGTAGCGTTGGCCACAGATGATTATTATAACTTTTCTACTGGTGAAATTATTAATGTTAACGACCCAGACTTTGATCAATTTGATTTAAATGATTTTGTAAATGTGGTACGACGTTCACCAATTAACTTGGCGACCAACGACCGTTTTGGTGCAGAGTTTACCCTGACCTTTAGACCTACCAAGAAATGGAACCTTAATGGTAACTTTAATTTATTTCAATCCCAAACACGTGGTGATTTTGAAGGCCAAAATTTTGATGCTGATAACCTCAGTTGGTTTGTGCGTTTAAATAACAAATACACTTTACCAGGTAATGTAGACTGGCAAACACGCTTGTTTTACAGAGGTCCAAGTGAAACGGCACAAAGCCGTAACCAAGGTATCTTTTCTATGGACTTGGCCTTTAGTAAAGACTTATTTAAAGACAAGGCTTCTTTATCGGTCAATGTAAGAGATGTGTTTAATTCTCGTAAGCGACGAAGTGATAACTTTACGGATAGCTTTAATAATTATGGCGAGTTCCAAAGACGTGTGCGCTCCTTTAACCTAGCCTTTACCTACCGCTTTAACCAGCAAAAGCAACGCGAACGTAATGGCCGTGGTAATGGTACTGGTGGTGATGATTTTGATTTTGAGGGGTAGAAATTAACCTGTCATTCCTTCGACAAAAGTTTGAACGAATTCTTTCGTTTATAAAATGATTTACTCACCTATTTTACGTCTGCTCAAACATTAAGTCTATTGTCCAAATATTATTATATTAGAAAAAAACACACCCAGGAATGGATGTGTTTTGATCTAACTAAACATAATCAAGAAAAATACTGTGGTAGCTTACGCTACTACGGTCAATGGCTTTTTAATTTCTTTTACTTTTCCTGATGTATTAAATTGATTAGAGGTGTTTTTAGCACCTCCTGCTTTTAAAGCCTTATCACCGGCAAAAAAGGTTTTATGATCATCACCTAAATCAGAGCCTGCCATACGCTGGTGTTTGACGCAAGCCACCTGCTTACGGATTTCTTGACGCTGCACATCGCGCACATAAGTTAGCATACCTTCATTACTGAAATAGCCTTTAGACAAATCATCCATGTGTAATGCCGTGGTGTGATAGGTGGGTAAGGTAATAAGGTGGTGAAAAATCCCAGCCTCGCGCGCACCATCTAACTGAAATGTTCTGATATTTTCGTCTGCCCTAAATGCTAGCTCTGTAGTATCATAAGCCTCATCCATCAAGTTGTTTCTATCGTATGCTGTCATGTTTTCACCTTCAGCCAACATAGCATCGTAAGCCTGATGTCTAAAATTTAAAGTCCAATTAAAGGAAGGTGAATTATTATAGACCAGTTTGGCCTTTGGCTCTATGGCTTTAATACGATTCACCATATGTGCTATGGCTTTAAGATCTGGTGTTGGTGTTTCTATCCATAGTAAATCAGCCCCATTTTGTAAACTGGTGATACAATCTAACACTACACGGTCTATATTAGAGCCTTCTTTAAATTTATACAATCCATTTGCTAATCGCTTTGGTCGCATGAGTTTGCCTTGGCGCTTTAAGAAAACATCGCCTTCCCTAGCCGCTTCTATAGCCACCTCTTCAGCATCAATAAATGCTAAATACTGCGAGGCTAAATCTCCAGGTTCTTGGCTTACTGGTAATTTTTGAGTAAGACCAGCTCCTTCAGAATCGGTACGCGCTACAATAATGCCATCATCTACACCCAATTCTAAAAAGGCATAACGCACAGCATTTAACTTAGCAATGAAATCTTCATGAGGTACTGTTACTTTACCATCCTGGTGGCCACACTGCTTAGCATCTGATACCTGATTTTCTATCTGTATAGCACAAGCACCAGCCTGAATCATTTTTTTAGCCAGTAAATAGGTAGCTTCTTCGTTACCAAAACCAGCATCGATATCAGCAATAATTGGTACAACATGGGTTTGGAAGTTATCAATTTCCGCTTTTACATCTTCTCCATTTTCTAGACGTCTGTACAAATCATTTAATGCAATAGCATCTGCTTGTCTTAGGAAATCATAAATTTCGGCAATAAGCGCCGGAACTGCAGTTTTTTCGTGCATCGATTGGTCTGGTAATGGTCCAAACTCAGAACGTAACGCAGCTACCATCCAACCAGATAAATACAAGTAGCGCTTACTCGTAGTTTTATGATGCTTTTTTACCGCAATCATCTTTTGTTGTGCAACAAAACCATGCCAACAACCTAAAGATTGTGTATAAGCAGCAGGGTCTTCATCGTATGCTGCCATGTCTTCACGCATGATCGCTGCTGTGTATTTAGCAATATCTAAACCTGTTTTAAAACGATTTTGAGTGACCATACGTGCTACATAATGTGGGTCAATGGCTTCCCAAGACTTTGCATATTTTGCTTTAAGGTCTCTTACTGCATTCAGTGCTGAAGCATAGTTCTGTTGTGGTAAATTTTTCATAATTTTGAAGTGTATTAATGAGTATATATTAATATGAATCCCGTGTAATGTTGCCGCATTAGCGGGATTTTTTTTGTTGTTTACATATCTAGACAGAGTTTAATCATCTAATAAAGCGTCATTGAAACCAGTGTTATTAAAGCTGTTGATACGCTGAAAGCGTTAAAAACTCTTCAAATTCATCCTGTGTGACCAATCGTTTAAATAAGGTTATGGCATTACAGAATTTTGTGTTTTTGATTTTGGCCTCACCGACTTCACGTATAAGTTTTTCTACTTCGTCATCAAAAATAGATTCAAACAATTTACGATTGAATGTGCGACCATCCTCTAGAGATACTTCATTCTTAAGCCATTGCCATACTTGTGTTCTTGAAATTTCAGCAGTCGCTGCATCTTCCATTAAATTGTACAAGGCCACTGCTCCATAACCTCTCAACCATGCTTCAATATACAGTATACCAACATTTATGTTTTTTCTTATACCAGCTTCGGAAATAGTGCCTTCAGGTAAGACTACCAAATCGTTTTCTGACACAATAATATCTTCACGCTTTCTAAATATCTGATTTGGTGTGGGCATGTATTTGTTAAATTCGGTCATGGCTACATCAACAAGTGCTGGGTGTGCTACCCAAGTTCCATCATGGCCGTTCTTTGCTTCACGTTCCTTATCTATCCTTACTTTTTCTAAGGCTTGTTTATTTGCATATGGATTGTTTTTAATTGGAATTTGTGCGGCCATGCCTCCCATTGCATGAATACCACGTTTATGACAAGTCTTAATCACTAAATTAGAATAGGCTTCCATAAAAGGTGTAAGCATCGTTACCTGATCGCGATTAGGCACAATAAAATTCTTATGATTTCTAAATTTTTTGATGTAAGAAAAAATATAATCCCATCGTCCGCAATTAAGTCCAACGATATGGTCCTTCAGTTCGTATATAAATTCATGTAACTGAAAACTTGCAGTTATCGTTTCTATTAACAAGGTAGCCTTAAAGGTTCCGTTTGGCACACCTAAGTAACTTTGTGCAAACTCAAAAACCGCATTCCACCAACGTGCTTCGGTATAATGTTCAAGTTTAGGTAAATAAAAATAAGGAGCTGAACCTTGGTTAAGTAAAACATGAGTATTATGAAAAACATATAAACCAAAATCAAACAGACTAGCAGATAATTCTTCACCATCTACCGTAACATGTCTTTCGCTAAGATGAAGTCCTCTTGGTCTCACCAGTAAAACTGCAGTCTCATCCTTAAGACTGTAAATTTTTTCTCTCTCAAGATCAATGAGCTCAATGGTCTTGTGATTAGCATCCAAAAGATTCTGTTGGCCTTGCATTGTATTTTTCCAACTCGGAGCATTACTATCCTCAAAATCGGCCATAAAAGTCATAGCACCTGAATTAAGTGCGTTAATGACCATTTTACGATCCACAGGACCTGTAATTTCGACGCGTCTATCTAAGAGATCTTTTGGAATGTCTTTGACCTCCCAATCACTTTCTCGTATATCCTTAGTTTCAGTCGGAAACGATGGAAAATTTCCAGCATCAAAATATACTTGTTCTGCTTCGCGCTGCGCTAACAATTGCAAACGTTTGTTATTAAATTGCTTGTGAAGTTCTTTTAAAAAGTGCAAAGCGTCCTCTGTAAGTAATTCTGGATAGGTGTTGGTAACAGTTTCGTTAAATTTGAGATCAGGTGTAGTGGTGGCTATATATTCCATAATTATTGCATTTGATGAAACAATATTACAACCATATTTTCAAAAATACAAGCGAACGTTCGCTATTTTTATATATTCGCCAAAATTATAAATTCGCAGATTATACTATATTTGTTTTATGGAACAGGATTATATCAAACTTATATTTGGATTAAAACTCAAGCAAATCCGCACAGATAGAGAGCTTTCGCTTTTTGGACTTTCTAAATTATCAGGACTTTCTAAATCTTATCTTAACGAAATTGAAAAGGGAAAAAAATATCCTAAACCAGATAAAATTGCTGCGCTCTCTGAACATTTAGATGTACCGTATGATGATTTAGTCTCCTTAAAACTCGATAAAAATCTGGCTCCTATTGGAGAAATTTTGCAATCCAAATTGCTTAAAGAAATTCCATTAGAGCTTTTTGGAATTCAGGAAAGCACTTTAATAGATATTATTGCTAACGCTCCACAAAAAGTAACAGCATTTATAAGCACCATCATCGATATTGCTAGAAATCACGATTTCAGTCGCGAAAACTTCTTTCTAGCATCAGTGCGTTCGTTTCAAGAAGCTAACAACAATTATTTTGAGCATCTGGAGCAGTTCGTTATAAAATTTGCCAAAACTTATCAGATCGACTTGAAAAAACGTATTCAAGCACAAGAACTTGAAGATATACTGGTTGAAGAATTTGGTTATACCATTAATAACGATGAGCTAGAAATACACAATGAGCTTAGTGATCTAAGATCGATTTTTGTACCAAAGAGCAATACACTACTTATAAATAACAGTATCGATGATGCACAGCGTACGTTTATTTATGCCAAAGAATTAGCCTACAACTATTTAAACATTGAAGATAGATTATATACATTTTCATGGATTGCCTTTGATAATTTTGATCAGGTTCTCAATAATTTTTATGCCTCATATTTTGCGGGTGCACTCATCATGCCAAGACAAAGTTTGGTCGCCTATTTAAAGTCGATTTTTGAAAAGCAACGGTTTAAAAAAAGTACCTTTGAAGCACTTTTAAACAATTATAACGTATCGCCAGAATCGCTTTATCAGCGTGCTACGAATGTTTTACCTAAAGATTTTAACCTCAGAAATCTGTTCTTTCTAAGGTTTTCGCATCAACGCAATTCTCAAACCTATAACCTTAAAAAAGAGCTGCATCTCGCAAAACCACAGTCTCCTCGTGCTAATGAAACTAATGAAAAGTATTGCCTGCGTTGGATTTCTTTGAGGGTCATACAACAACTTAAAACCAATAATAGTCAACACGAATTTGATATACAAATCTCTAATTATCCTTCTGAAAACACGTCTTATCTGGTTTTGGCATCTGCTACAGCAGATCCATTTATACATAATGCAATACGCAGTGTCTCTATTGGGATTAAAATAGATCGACAATTAAAAGGTAAAGTGAATTTTCTCGAGGATAAAAACATAAAAACCGTTGATGTTGGTGTTACTTGCGAGCGCTGTGCTATTGAAAATTGTAAGGTGCGTCGTGCACCAGCTAAGGTATTAATGGCTAACCTCAAAGAAGCCGTTACGGCTGGTGTAGTAGCAACGATTCAGAAAAAATTTAGTTAGAATCTATCAACTTCTGAAGGAGCGACGTAGTAATTGATTCATAACTGGTAATCAATACATCTGCCAAACTATGGTCTTGGCCTGATGAATGAGGACTTTTAAAGCCTATGCAATATATTCCTGCTGATTTTGCAGCTTTAAAACCATTGGTAGAATCTTCTATAACCACACATTCCTTCTTCGTATAGCCTGTATATTCAGCAGCTTTAATAAAAATCTCTGGGTGTGGTTTGGACTGCTCTAAATCAGCACCACTAAACTTTCCCATAAAATATTGGTCTAAGTCAAAACGCTCAAAAATGCGGTTAATATTAGGCATAGAGGCAGATGAGGCGACTACAAGCCTTAGGCCATTTGTATGATAATCTTTTATCAGCTCTAAAACTCCCTCTATTAAAGCCAAGTCCGTATAATTTTCAAACAGGTACTTAAAATGCTGGCGCTTTAATTTTACCAAATACTCTGGACTGTAGCTTAAATTAAAATGATTCACCAAGCGTTTACAAATATTAATGGTAGACTGCCCTGTAAATGAGGCATACAATGCTTCATCTACATGAATTTGTACATCAGAAAACATTTTAAAATAGGCTTTTCTGTGCAGTGGTTCCGTGTCTACAATAACACCATCCATGTCGAATAGTACGGCTTTAAGCATTTGATTTTTTTGTTTTGGCGAAGATAGAAAGTTTAATTAATTATGATGAAGTCATCTTTTGATTGTTTCTTCATTTTGTCTTGAAACAAAACGAAGCAAAAATTCAAAACGATTTATAGGAAATTACTCTGTACCATTCGCTACAGCATTAAGATTTATTAGTTTAAAAAGCACATATTATTTCAAACCTTAATTTTATTAATCAACTCAAATTGTTGCTCATTATTTCTTAAAATCGTTGCTTCCGATTTTATCGGAAATCCAAGTAAACAATAAATATCAACTTTCTAAAGTACTTGAAATTCTGACAGGGTCAGAAAGCGGCTGAAAGCAAAAATAACGAGCTGTAATAACATTCAAATAAGCATTAAACAAGATTTAGGATTAAATTATGATAAAACCTTGTATATTAATAATCTAGAGCGAGTGTTACGAAGTAATTTCCTCTTTTCAGTCAAGGTCTTTTTTCGTTCTTTTTTGGACCAGCAAAAAAGGACAAGAAAATATCAAATTTTATCATCTATAATACTCTGCACAACTTCTGGATTAAGTAAGGTACTGGTATCGCCTAATTGATCGGTTTCGTTTGAAGCAATTTTACGAAGAATACGACGCATAATCTTACCAGAACGCGTTTTTGGCAAGCCTACCGTAAATTGAATTTTATCAAGCTTCGCTATTGGTCCTATACGGTCGGTAATCAGCTGGTTGATTTCTTTACGAAGATTGTCCTGATTTCTACCCTCACTACTACCTTTTAAGGTAATATAACCATATAAGGCATTCCCTTTTACATCATGAGGAAATCCGACAATGGCAGATTCAGCAACTGCTTGATGTTCATTAACAGCATCTTCAATTGGAGCTGTCCCTAAATTATGTCCAGAAACAATAATAACATCATCTACACGTCCTGTAATTCGGTAATAGCCAACCTCATCACGTAAGGCGCCATCACCTGTAAAATACATATTATCAAAGGCCGAAAAATAAGTGTCTTTATAACGTTGGTGATTACCCCAAATAGTTCTCGCAATCGACGGCCAAGGATATTTTATACAGAGCCTTCCTTCTACTTGGTTTCCTTGAATTTCGTCTCCATGTTCATCCATTAATGCAGGTTGAATACCTATAAACGGCAACGTGGCATACGTAGGTTTGGTCGGAGTAGAAAACGGAATTGGAGTAATCATTATACCACCTGTTTCGGTTTGCCACCAGGTATCAACGATTGGACTCTTTTTCTTTCCAATATTTTCATTATACCAATGCCAAGCTTCTTCATTAATTGGTTCTCCTACAGTACCTAACACTTTTAAGGTAGATAAGTCGTGTTTTTCTACAAAGGCAGTCCCTTGCTTTGCTAGTGCTCTTATGGCTGTTGGTGCTGTATAAAACTGTGTCACCTTATGCTTTTCTACAATATCCCAAAAACGGCTAAAATCAGGATAGCTCGGTACTCCTTCAAACATCACTGTTGTGGCGCCATTAGCCAATGGCCCATAAACAATATAACTGTGCCCTGTAATCCAACCAATATCTGCCGTGCACCAATAGACATCATCTTCCCTATAATCAAATACATTTTTAAAGGTGTAAGCCGTATACACCATATAGCCACCGCACGTATGCATCATTCCTTTTGGCATTCCTGTAGATCCTGAAGTATAAAGAATAAACAATGGATCTTCGGCATCCATAACTTCTGCGGTATAATCGTTATAAGCTTCATCCAATAGAGGTTGTAACCAAAAGTCGCGCCCTTCTTTCATAGTAATGTCAGAATTGATGCGTTTTGCCACTAATACAGATGCCACTCCTTTGCAGTCGTCTAAAGCTTCATCTACTATTCCTTTTAAATCAATGGTTTTTGCACCACGATACGAGCCGTCTGAAGTAATCACCATTTTGGCATCACAATCATTAATTCGCGTTGCTAAAGCACTAGCTGAAAATCCTGCAAACACCACAGAATGAATGGCACCAATACGCGCACAGGCTAAGACTGATACTGCCAATTCTGGAATCATCGGTAAATAAATACACACACGATCTCCTTTTTCGATACCTTTTTCCTTTAAGACATTGGCAAGCTTACACACACGTTCGTGTAATTGTTTATAGCTTATATGTTCTGCGGGTTCATCTGGATTATTAGGCTCAAATAAAATGGCAGTTTTATTGGCTCTAGAATGTAAATGGCGGTCTAAGCAGTTCTCTGTGATATTAAGTTTGGCACCCTCAAACCACTTGATCTCTGGTTTGGTGAAGTCCCAAGATAATACCTTTTCCCATTTCTTTCTCCAATAGAAATGTTCTTCGGCAATTTCTTCCCAAAACTGTTCTGGTGCTCGTACCGACTTGCGATACACATGATAATACTCTTCAAATTGCTTGATATGGTAGTTACTCATAGTCTATTTTAGTGTTGTGTGGTCTTATTTGCTCCACTCGGAATTCTAATGTCTTCAACCATCTGTTGTACATCATTTGGCGGAGGGCTTGTAAATTTCATAATTAGTATTGCTACTATAAAATTAAGCATCATTGCGATGGTTCCAAAACCTTCTGGTGAAATTCTAAACCACCATTCGTTCTTTGGAGGTAAAACCTCGTCGAACCAGCCTAACTTATATTTCATCATGTATAATAACATACTCGTAATCCCTACAAGCATTCCGGCAATGGCGCCTTGCTTGTTCATACGCTTGTAAAAGATCCCTAAAATAATTGCTGGAAAAAAGGATGCCGCTGCGAGTCCAAAAGCTAAAGCTACCACGGCCGCTACAAAATCTGGTGGATGGATTCCAAAATAACCAGCGATACATACCGCACCTACAGCCGATAAACGTGCTGCTACGAGTTCTCCACGTTCGGAAATTGAAGGTTTTATAATTTTCTTTATAAGATCATGAGATACCGATGATGAAATGACTAAGAGTAATCCAGCTGCGGTAGATAAGGCAGCTGCTAATCCACCAGCAGCTACCAAAGCAACAACCCAGTTTGGAAGTTTGGCAATTTCAGGATTGGCTAAAACCATGATATCTCTATCCACATACAATTCATTAGCCGACGTAAGATTGGGTTGCTTAAAATCGAACTTACCATTTTCTCCCTTTAAAAAAGCATCACCAGCCACATATTGAATTACACCATCGCTATTCTTATCTGTAAATACAACCAACTGTGTGGTTTCCCATTTTTTAAACCACTCTGGAATGGTGGCATAAGGTTGCTTGGAGACTGTTTCAATGAGGTTAGTTCTAGCAAATGCTGCTACGGCAGGAGCTGTTGTATACAAAATGACGATAAGCAATAAGGCTATTCCAGCCGATTTACGTGCATCTCTAACACGCTTCACTGTAAAAAACCGAACAATAACATGAGGTAAACCTGCCGTACCAACCATTAAGGCTAATGTTATAGCAAATACATCAATCATGGACTTAGAGCCTTGAGTATATTCGGCAAAACCTAATTCTGTACCGAGGCCATCTAATTTATCGAGAAGATAAGTCCCAGATCCATCTACCAATTGGCTCCCAAATCCTAATTGAGGTATGGGATTTCCTGTCATTTGAATCGAAATAAAAATTGCAGGTACCATAAAGGCAAATATCAGAATGCAATACTGTGCCACTTGGGTATAAGTGATGCCTTTCATACCACCTAACACGGCATAGAATAAGACCATGAGCATACCTATAATGACTCCCGTATTTATATCCACTTCTAAAAACCTAGAGAACACAATACCTACTCCACGCATTTGCCCTGCCACATAAGTAAAGGAAACGAGCAACGCACAAAAGACAGCGACAATACGCGCCGTTTTTGAATAATAACGATCACCAATAAAATCAGGTACCGTGAACTTTCCAAATTTTCTCAAATAAGGCGCTAATAACAGGGCTAATAAAACATAACCTCCCGTCCATCCCATGAGATAAACCGCTCCATCATAACCTGCAAACGAAATAATACCAGCCATAGAAATAAACGAGGCGGCGCTCATCCAATCGGCTGCCGTGGCCATACCATTAGCTAAAGGAGATACTCCACCTCCAGCAACATAAAAGTCTTTTGTTGATCCTGCTCGAGACCATATAGCTATACCGATATATAACGTGAAGGTAAACCCTATAAGGATATAAGTCCAGGTTTGTACATCAATGCTCGTTATGTATAAAGGACTAGGCATCATAACCAAACTTTTTGTCCAGAGCATTCATAAGTCGTACATACACAAATATGAGGATTACAAAAACGTACATGGCACCTTGTTGTGCAAACCAAAATCCTAATTTAAAGCCGCCAATCTGAATGGTGTTAAGAGCATCTTTAAATAAAATACCCGCACCATAGGATACTACCAACCATATCGTAAGAAGAATTACGACGTATCTAATATTGGCACGCCAATAGGCTTTGGCCTTATCTTTACTGCTCATAGTTTTTTAATTTTAGACGATTAATATAGTCTTTAGAAGCGACAACAACTTTTGGTGCTAAGGCTATGGTTGCAATCATTGTTGGAATGGCCATAAAGGCAAAAACCCCATCAATAAAATCAATCATGGCTTGAAATTCGGTCGTGGCAGCAATGACTATACTGCCTATATATAGCACGTTGTAATACTGCTTTTTATCAGCTCCTATTAAAAACGATAAACACTTAGAGCCATAATAAGCATATGAAAATAGTGAGGACACACTAAATATAAAGACGCATATCATGAGTAGGTATTGGCCATAAGGTAATGCACTTTCAAACGCTGATGCGGTAAGACTAACTCCATTATTAGCTGTGGTTTGCCATACTCCTGTTACCAAAATAGCCAAAGCCGTCAAAGTACAAACAATCAAGGTATCGATTACTGGACCAAGCATAGCCACGAGACCTTCTCTAATAGGTTCATCTGTCTTAGCTGCGCCATGGGCTAAGGGAGCGGTTCCAATACCCGCTTCATTAGAAAAGGCACCACGTTTTACACCCAATAAAATCAAAGCTCCTAACATACCACCAAAAAAAGCATCGCCTTTAATATAATGAGCTTCGAAGGCATCTGTAAAAATTAGCATGAGACATTTAGGAACTTGGGTATAATTGACACCTAATATAATCAGTACCAATATAAAGTACAGTACAACCATAGAGGGTACCATTTTGGACGCCACAATACTAATACGTTTTAGTCCACCTAAAATAATAATCGATGTAAAAACCACTAGGGTGCCTGCAATAACGAGATTAGAACTAAGATTGACCTCCACGCCATTCGGAATTAAAATAATATCGTTAATGGCTTGCTTAAGCTGGTTGACATTGACCACTGGTAAGGCTCCCAACATTCCAAAGACGCTAAACATAATCGCCAAAAACTTCCAACGCTTACCAAGACCTTCTGTGATAAAATACATAGGACCACCTTGAATTTCGCCGCTGCTATCTTTTCCTCGGTACATAATAGCTAAGGTGGATGTAAAGAACTTTGTCGCCATACCCACAATAGCACTTATCCACATCCAAAACATGGCGCCAGGTCCTCCAATGGAAATGGCTAAGGCCACACCTGCAATATTACCCATACCTATGGTAGATGATAATGCTGTAGTTAAAGCTTGAAAATGGGATATTTGACCAGAGTCATTTGGGTTATCATATTTTCCACGAAGCACACTAATGGCATGCCCTAAATAACGAAATGGTAAAAATTCCGATCTAATTAACAGGTATAAACCGCCTCCAATCAATAAAATTAATAAGGGTAAACCCCAAGCAAAGGAAGAAAAATCACTGAATAATTGGTTAAGGCTTTCCATAGGTTATAAATGTAATAAACCCATGAAAAAGAATATAATTATAATACGAAAATGTTAATTTATGAACGATGCTTTAGCTTGCCAACCTTGGTGCAGCTTGCCGTCTTTTCATAAGCTTTCTGGTAAGACGCTTATATCTTTTATCGAGCTCGTCGTTCTTATAAATAAAACGTTTCCTATTGTTTTCGCGCTTCCAACTGTCTTTTAGATTGGCCTTTTCATCGATAAGGGATTCGACCATTGGAATACTATCTGAAATTTCTTTTAAAGGAATATAGGTAATGTTCTTAAGTTTACTCGTTTTTTCAGTAAATTCAAAATAATAAGAAATCAGCTTATCTATAATGTCCTGATTGGTCTTGGAATCTGACTCAAAATCAAAATCTCTTAAATTAACTCCTACCTTTTCTTGCCAAAAATGCTCAAGTGGAATGTCATAATAAAATTTAAGCATGTTGGTCTTATTCCAGTAATTGATCACCGAAGTAATCCAAGATGATGGAGATCTTAAGACACATAAATATTGTAAATTTTTAGCAATTTCATTATTGGCTAACTCATCTATATAGGCACTCCAAGATCCTGAACATTCTAATTTAAGGTTTAAATAATCGAAGCGTTGCTTAAAATATTTGTCGAAATCCTTATCTAGTAATTTATATGATATATGATGAATCGGTTCGTGCTGAGACACCTCAGGACTGAATGAACTTGATAAAAAGGTAGTTCCAGTTTTGTAAGGGGATATGCATAACACAGTATCAGGACTAACACTAGGCGATTTTTTAAACCTCATTTTTAAATGTATAAGGTAACCTTCTACGTTGCGTATAAATTTTGCGTAAGGGGTATTAAGCAAATAAAACTTAATCTTGTCAGAAGTAGTCATTTCTTTATTGGTTTATTATAGATTTGGTTATACCGTTGACTACTGTTGTGTAAAAATCCTTACAAATTGGAATAATTGTAATAATCAATTACACCAGAAGCGCTAATGGTATTAGTTATTAGGGTACCTCATAATTAGTTAAAATGGTTTGAATAGCCTGAAATTTTCGATTAATGACCCGCTTAAGAAGGTGTATGGTAGACTTGTTAACATTTTTATTAACAATATCTGTAAGTGTATTCTTATAAAGAATAGAGGCTAAATAACCACAAAGAAGCTTACTTTGCGACTAAATATTATATTTGGACGGAAACCAATCATTATTTGAAACCTAATAGACTTTATTTTATTGATGCTGTAAGAGCTTTTGCAATATTAATGATGCTTCAGGGTCATTTTATTGATACGCTTATGGATGTTGCTTACAAGGATGACTCCAACTTGGCGTTTTCAATATGGAAATACTTTCGAGGAATTACTGCGCCTACATTCTTTACAATTTCTGGTCTCATATTTTCGTATTTACTGCTTAAAGCTAAGCAGAAAGGAACCTCCACTCAACGTATGCGTAAAGGTTTTAATAGAGGTTTAATGCTTATAGGCATTGGCTATGTATTGCGCATCCCTTTAGTGCGATGGCTATCAGGCGCTTTTAGCACCTATTTTTTGGTGGTAGATGTTTTACAATGTATTGGTTTATCCTTAATACTAATAGTGCTACTCTATAAAATTTCATTTAAAAGAACACTGATTTTTTCTGTACTGACGCTATGCTTAGGAACAATTATCTTTCTAACTGAACCTTTATATAGAACTTTAGAGTTGCCAGAAGTCCCAAAAATAATTGCGCACTATCTCACTAGATCTTATGGTTCTATTTTTACTATAATTCCTTGGTTTGGTTATATGTGTTATGGCGCTTTTATCTCTACAATTTTCTATCGCTATTTAGAACACCCTAGGTTTAAAATATCGATTGTTACAGGCTTTTTTGTCATTGGAGTTATTTTGATTTTCAATTCCTCATGGCTATTGATCCAGCTTTATAATATTACAGATATCATGCTTTTTAAAGATGCTGCCTGGTATAATTATTTGTTTACGCGCCTTGGGAATGTTTTCATACTCTTTGGGCTCTTTTACCTTTTTGAGCGTTTTATTAAACAACCTCTAATCCTGAAAATTGGACAAAAAACCTTATCCATTTATGTGATACATTTTATTATTATCTACGGTAGTTTTACAGGCTATGGTCTCTCACAAATCATTGGTAAAACCCTAGTGCCTTGGCAGGCTATATCAGGTGCTATCGTATTTCTAGTTACAGTATGTTTTATTTCCTTTTATTACGCTAAAACCAATGCTTTTGTTTACTCACAAATAAGACGACTTATAAATAGAATTAAACGCCATTAATAATCGTGGTACCAATCGAAATTATCTTTCATAGTGCTGTCTTTCTCTAAATTTATGAAGTCCAGATATAGCAGGGCTAAAGGTGATGAATTATTAGAGTTTTGCTAGACCAAATTCCAAATCGTGGTTATTTGCAAGCTTTTATAAGGTTAATATTCGCTGGAACTGCATACTTGAATAATATTACAGCCACAAACAAATCATCTTCACCGTTAGTATTATACATAAAAAAAGCTATCTGAATGAGATAAGATAGCTTCTTTTGCCGCAATGTTTCTTTTTAGGGACTTAACAGTTTACTTTATGTTTCATTGCCTTAGGAATAAAACAAATGTTATGCCAAAATTTCAAGAGTTATTGGAATTCTATTTAACTGTATTCTTTTACCTTTCCTTCGACCCCATCATAAAATGACTTCATAAAATCAAAATCTTCTTCCATATTATCCGTTGGATAAAATGGTTCCGAAATTTTATTTTGCTTGTTTTTAAAATCTAAGGAAAACATTATTATTGGAACCTTAGCCGTTTTAGCAATAAAATAAAACCCGGTTTTCCATTTATCTACTTTTTTACGTGTACCTTCAGGTGCTAATGCCAATCTAAACTCACCTTCTTTCTCAAATAGCTTAGCGATTTCATCTACCTTATTTTGACCAGATGTACGATCAATTGGTCGCCCACCAATAGCTCTAAAATAATACCCTAAAGGCCATGTGAAGAGTTCCTTTTTACCAATGAAATTCACTTTTATATTAACTATTTTTCTTAGCAACACACCAATGTAGAAATCATGCCAGCTGGTGTGTGGCACCGCAATAATTACAACTTTCTTTACAGTATCCTTTGAGAAATTGGTATTTCCAACAACCTTCCAACCTAATATTTTGAAGTAAACAAATCTAGCTAACCAGCGCATTTTACATTCTTTTGTAAAGTGTCATTAACTTATCTCTACTAATTTTTGATTGCCAGTTTTTACCGAGTGCATTCTCCCATAATGGTTCTAAACTCCATGCCACGTCTATCATCTTATCAATCTCGGCGTCATCAAGATCTTCACAAATACCTCTTGGTAGTTCAATACCGTGTTTTTCCTTCATATTTTTGAACATAGCCACTCCTTCTGAGTAGTATTCTTCTAATTGATCAAAAACAATACAATTACCTATGCCGTGCTTTATACCTAACAAGTAACTCAATCCATAACTTAAAGCATGTGCCACACCAACTTGTGAATAGGCAATACTCATCCCACCATGCCATGACGCCATCATGAGTTTATTCTGAGCTTCTTTTTCATTTAAGTCATCTCCCAAAAATATATCTTGACATAATTCAAAGGCCTTCTCACCATAACTTTGGCTAAACGCATTTAAATACGTACCATTAAGAGATTCTACGCAATGAACAAAACAGTCCATTCCTGTATAAAACCATTGGTCTCTAGGCACATCCTTAGTTAGTTCTGGATCTAGAATAACCTGATCAAAAGGTGTATAATCACTATTAATTCCTAATTTACGTTCTGGGCCTGTTAAGATTGTTGTTCTTGAAACCTCTGCACCAGTACCTGATATTGTTGGAATACCTACATGATAAATAGCTGGATTCTTAATTAAATCCCACCCTTGGTAATCTTTGGACTCTCCCTTATTTGTAAGCATTAAGGAAACAGCCTTTGCGATATCCATGACAATACCACCACCAATACCTATAATACCTGAAGGTAATTCACTATACTCAAGAATTATGTCTTCAACATATTTGTCTATTTGAGAGGTCTTGGGCTCTTCTGTGGTTGGAACGTAAATTATTTTATCCCTATAGGACAACATTATCCTTGAAGTTAACCAATGATTGCCTTTAAAAACATCATCAACATAATATATGAATGGTGCATTACGTCCTTTTCGTTTAGGGGCCAAAATTTCATCTAATTGACTGAAACTTCCACGCCCAAAAACGACTCTTGAGACCATCGGATAATTCTTATATGTCATGTACAATTTTAATCTTTAACAAAAATAAAATTTAACTTGGTATTATCTAGCTATTTAAATAAAATTGAAATTCTTCGGCAAACAATCCAACATGATAACCATCCACTAAGGCGTGATTTACATGTATAGAAACGTTCATTATCAACCTATCATCTCGCTTTTCAAATTTAGAAAACGCCAATTGAGGAATTGATTGTAATTTTCCAGATACAGGTTCCTTATGCCCTGTAAATGTAAACCATGGCAAAGCAGAACAATGAATACAGTCCTGACTATTTACAGGTGGATACAAATCATCAGAATTTAAAATCCTTTGTTTTTCTTTTTTGAACCTATTTAAAAAGATTTCCAAATCTCTATCGTATGCTATAAAAGAAAACCCATAGGTATGATCTGGCCTCGCTATAGTAGCAGATGCATGGATCACATTAAAATCAATGACTTGATCGTCGATAATTCGATATCTAAAATTATCTACTTTATTGATAGCTTTTAAACAATCGTGCAAATATCTCACAAAGAAACTAATGTTATTGTCCTTAGCATATTCATAGGCCCTTGTAACATCAAATGGAATGGTTACACCAAAATACGGGTCTTTTAATCCAAGAAAATGAGTATAGAGCTTATGTCTATTCCAAGATGTAATGTTCACTTGCTTCATTGTAAAACATCCAAAATTTCAATTAAATGGTCAATAGTTTTATAGCTTTTTCCATGAGTCTGTTCCTTTGAAACATTTTCATGCTGCCAAGTCGTATGAAATGGTATGTGAATGGCAGAAGCACCAATATTTACCACTGGTAAAATATCAGATTTTAAAGAATTACCTATCATTAAAAATTCTGCTGGATTAATATCTAAATGCAACAACAGTTTTTCATAATTAGCCTCTTGTTTTTCGCTTAATACTTCGATATGATGAAAATATTGCAACAATCCTGATTTTTCTAATTTTCGTTCTTGATCAAGTAAATCTCCTTTGGTTGCTACAATTAATCGATAGTGTTTTGACAATGTAATTAAAACTTTTTCAACACCATCCAAAAGTTCTATTGGTTTATTAATCATGTCCTTTCCAATATTTAAAATTTTTGAAACAATGGAATTTGACACTTGACCGTTGGATACGTCTATTGCCAGCTCAACCATAGAAAGCACAAAACCTTTGACTCCATATCCATAAGTCGATAGATTTTTCATTTCCATTTTAAACAGCTCTTGATCTATTTTGTTTGGAGTTTCATAATGCGAAAGTAATCTACCAACGTCTTCTTCTGCCTCTCTAAAATAGGTTTCGTTAACCCATAATGTATCGTCAGCATCAAAGCCGATAACTTTTATATTACTGTAATCTATTTCCACAAACGTTTCGCCCTTTCTAAATCTTCAGGAGTATCAATTTCTACACCTTGAATTTGCGTTTCTACCATTTTAATTTTCTTCCCATACTCAAGATAACGAATGCACTCGATCTTTTCAGTTCCTTCAATAAATTGCATTGGTAAAATTGTAAAATCTAATAAGGCTTGCTTTCTAAAGGCGTAAATACCTTTATGCTTAAAGTAGCGTGCACCTGCCTCTTTATCTCTTGGAAAAGGTATAGGGCTTCTTGAAAAATACAGTGCAAAATTATTCTGGTCTACAATAACCTTTACAGTATTTGGGTTCTTTATCTCATCCCAATCATTAATTTCTACCATTAAGGAGGCTAAATCAATTGTCTTATCTGCATCATCTTTAAAGACCTCAAGTACTTTTTCTAAACTCTCACGTTCGGTGAATGGCTCATCACCCTGAACATTCACCACAATATCACAATCAACTTCGGCAACAGCTTCTGCAATTCTATCACTACCAGACTCATGTTCTGTTTTACTCATAATAGCTTTACCACCATTTTCAACGATTTCATTAAAGATAATTTTGCTATCAGTTACTACATAAACCTCACTGAATAAGTTAGTGGCAAGCGTGGCTTCATAGGTGCGTAAAATCACCGATTTCCCAGCTAGATTTTGCATGAGTTTCCCTGGGAAACGAGAAGCACTGTAACGCGCAGGTATCATTGAAATGATTTTCATATCACTAATTTGAATAATGTCAAAAATAAAGTTTTAAGTTTTAAGTTATATACTTTTCAATAAACATATCATCTTTAAAACCGATGAGATACAACTTGTGTTTTGCTCTAGTAACAGCTGTATATAGCCATCTAATATAATCGCGATCTATGCCGTTAGGAAGATAGGGCTGCTCAATAAAAATAGTATTCCATTGTCCTCCTTGAGACTTATGACATGTAATGGCATAAGAGAATTTAACCTGAAGCGCATTAAAATATTTGTTGTTTTTTACTCCTAAAAATCGTTTGTAATTGGACGATTCGTTGGCATAATCCTTGGCAACTTCTTGATATAAGCGATTAGATGATTCATAACTTAAAGATGCACTTTCTGCATTTATGGTATCCAACAGAAGCACTGTCTCAAAAGGTTGCATTCTAGGGTAATCCACCATTTTTACTTTGACTTCGGCAAATTTAAAACCGTACAGTTCCTTGATATTAAAAATCTCCAATACCTCAATGATATCGCCATTGGCAATAAATCCAGCTTCTGTTGTTGCTTTTATCCAAAAATAGTTGTTCTTAACTACCATTAAATAATCCCCAGCCGAGAGTTCACTTTCATTAAATAATATGCGCTCTCTAATCTGCTTGTTATAAAGATTTGCCCGTTTATTACTTCTAACAATTATAGCCGTTTCTTCATAACCTTCATTGCTGTAAGCATCATTAATTGCGTCCATAATCTCATGACCGTCTACAAGGCGTTGGATATCTTTAAAAGTATCCACATTGAATTTAAAGCTTTCAAAAATACCTGAATCCAGTACAGCTCTCAGCTCAGTTGCATTATCTAAAATTCCAGAGTTTTCTTCTTGCCTTACTACTTCATCCAACTCAATAGAAGAAACCGTTTTATTAAAATTGAGACTTAACTTATCTGCATCCAATGCAGGACTTAAATCGGATTTTACAGGCGGCAATTGGGCCTTGTCCCCAATTAATAAAAGCTTGCATTGATGTCCTGAATAGACATATTGCATCAAATCATCTAATAGTGAGCCATTTTCAAATAGTTTTGAATCTGATGGTACATCTGGAATCATAGAAGCTTCATCGACTATAAAAATGGTATTTCTATGTTTGTTAGGTTGCATTATAAATTTTACACCGCCACCCTTTTCTTTTTTAGGAAAGTAGATTTTCTTATGAATAGTAAAGGCCTCTTTTTTAGAATAGTTAGAAATAACTTTAGCGGCTCTTCCTGTTGGTGCTAAAAGCACTGCACTTTTTTTTGCTTGCCATAAGTTAGAAACTATAGTCCCTATAATACTTGTTTTACCGGTTCCTGCATATCCTTTAAGCAAGTATAGCGAATTTGAAGACTTATTAAATACGAACTCAGATAATTGCATTAACACAACATCTTGTTTGCGCGTAGGTGCAAAAGGAAATTTAGATTTTATGAGTGAATAAAAGGCCGAAGCGTTAGAAATCATTGGGTATAAAATTGATAGCAATATACCATTATTATAATTTGGCAAGTAGTGCTTTTTGATATTTTCAATTTTTTATTTAGATAGTTTTTACCAACAAAAAAAAATTGTAGATTTGCGATAGACCTAATTAATAAATTAAGAATATGATCCTTTACATTTTACTTGTTATTGTCTTAACGATTGGTATCGTTTGGTTAATCGATAAATTCGTTCCTAATAAGTTAAGACCAGTTATTAATCTTGTACTTTGGGCTATAATAATATTTTTAGGTTATATTACATTTATGTCGGTTTATGACGAGATTAAATTTAACAAACTAAAAGTTGAACGTTATAAAACAGTGATAGACCGTTTAGTGGATATTAGAGATTCTCAATTAGCATACAAAGAAGTTAATGGCGAATATGCGGGCGACTTCAATAAATTAATAAACTTCGTTGAGAATGGTCAAGTCCCAATTACCCAGCGTAGAGATACTCTGGTTTTAGATGAAGAAAGGACTAAGGCATTTGGTGGTGTTGAAACTATGAAAACCATCACTTTGATTGACACCCTAAGTTATTATACTGTAAGGGACTCTATTTTTAAAGGCGATACACGATATAAAACTATGGCTGATGTTGGTGTTGGTAAGCCAGGCGCTAAATTTAAATTAGAGGCTGGCAAGTTAGACGATATTCCAGTATTCGAGGCTAGTATAGATAAGGCAGTGGTTCTATTTGATCAGGATAAAAATCTTGTTAAGAAAGAAAAAGATGCCTTCTCCATCGCAGGTGTGAAAGGAGAGAGTGTGAAGATTGGATCAATGGAAGAAGTTAACACTAGCGGAAACTGGGGTAAAGATCTTTCAACTAAGGAGTAAATTTTGAAACATAATAACATTAAAGAATTGTCCATTCAAGTTAATTTGAATGGGCTTTCTTTTTGCATTTTAAATAGATCAAGCAATACTATTGAATCCCTCAATTATGTTCCTTTTGAAACAAGGCTTAATCCCTTTGATGCGCTAAATCGTTTAAAAACAGAATTAAGCACTAAAACTGTCTTTTCTGGTGAATTTAGAGACGTTATGATTCTGCATCAGAATGAATTATCTTCATTAGTACCGAAGGCCTTTTTTGATGAAAATAATAAAGCAGATTATCTAAAGTTTAATGCCAAGATTTTAAAGACCGACTATCTTACTCATGATGATCTTGTGTCAAATGACAGTTGTAATGTATATGTTCCGTATGTAAACTTTAATAATTATATTTTCGAGACTTTTGGTGAATTTGTGTTTAAGCATTCTTCAACTTTATTAATAGACACTTTACTTCAGCGAACTAGAGCCTCTGACGAAGCTGAAGTTATTGTCAATGTTAATAGAAATTTTATCGAAGTTGTGGTGATTGAAAATCAAAAACTACAGTTATTCAATACTTTTGAATATGCTACCAAAGAGGACTTCATATACTACATTCTTTTTGTTTATGAACAACTGCAATTAGATGTAGAATCAACAAAGATTAAGGTGCTTGGTATTATAGATCGTGGCGATGATTTATACACCATACTATACACTTACATTAGGCATGTAGAAATACTGCATTTACAATTTAATTACAAATTTGCAGATGCCATTAACACAGAACATCTGCACCATCATTATTTAATCTTAAATTCTTTTTAATGCGTATTATTTCAGGTATCCATAAAGGACGAAAAATACAAGCGCCAAAGAATTTGCCAGTGCGACCAACCACTGATATGGGTAAGGAAGCGTTGTTCAATATCTTAAATAATCAGTTCTATTTTGATGAAATATCTGTACTAGATTTGTTCTCGGGTACTGGAAATATAAGTTATGAGTTTGCATCAAGAGGTACGGAAAAAATTCTTGCTATTGATGCACATTATGGTTGCGTTAAGTTCATTAACCAGATATCAGAAAAATTTGAAATGCCTATACAAGCCATTAAGAGTGATGTGTTCAAATTTCTAGATCAGACACATCAAAAGTTTGATCTCATTTTTTCTGATCCACCATACAACTTTGATATAGAGTTATTTCATAAAATTCCACAGGTTGTATTTCAGAATAATTTACTCGAAGATGGCGGCATGCTTATTATTGAGCATTCTAAGCATACAGATTTAAGCCCTATAGAATATTATGTTCAAACAAAATCTTATGGAGGAAATGCTTTCAGTTTTTTTGAGCGGGAGTTATAAAAATTGGTTATGAGTGTCTGCTAACATTTTGAGGAAATTACAGCTCGGGTTACTAATTCTATTAATGTAATCTTTACCATTAATTTCTAACCTTGTAAAGAAGAATGATGAAACATGCTTATTGTGCAGCTTGATTATGTAAAGTTTAAATGACACCAAAGTATGAAGCCCTTTATAAAGAATATAACGTTAAAAGCATTAACTGTACTTCAACAAATATTGAGGAAGCCCCATGTTATGCGTTATTCCTATTGAAAACATGACCGAATTAAACAAAAACCATACAACAGAGATGGTTGAAAAGGCTGGATAGCGTAAAATGGATATCGTGTTCAATAAATTTGATCAGTATAATAATATTTATCGTTCAGAAATAGTGCATTTAAACTACAAAATATACACATACCTGAAGACTATAATTGGGCCAGCAAAATTCACTGAAGCCGTATTTCTTATACTATCCAACTAAAAATTCAGATGCCATTAAAGCGGCTATAACCAGTGTTAAAGAGATGTGACTGGGTAAAGAAACTAAAAACGGCTACGAGGTTTGTCATAGTGGTTTTGATAGTGATGGTATCTCGGAAAATGCCCATTGCCGAAGGGGGTGAAAAAATGATAAACTTCTAGGTAATGAAAAAGATGTAGTCTTTTGGTACGTAATTTAGCTGACGTCTAAGTATGATCAAGTTGACGCGTGTATACAAACAGACTTTAGCTATAATCAAAGGGAGCAGAAAACAAAAACCCTTTACAAAAAGCAAAGGGTTTTATTTAAGCAAATCTATAAGCCGAATTCTGTACTTATACTTTAGAAAGTATAGTCCTTATCATTTATCTGCGTTTACTGTTACCAGCAAACTTTAGCTGTCTACCCTCCAACAATCGAACGTGCAGCTCTCAAACGTTGGTATACATGACATTGCACCACATAGAGTTTACCTGATTTCACTACAGCATGACCTGTACATACTTTCTGTTGCACTTTTCCTAACCTTTCGGTTGGTGGTTATTAACCACTATATTGCACTATGGTGTTCGGACTTTCCTCAGAACATTAATTCTCTGCGATAAGGCAATCTACTTGACACCAAAAGTACACAAATTGTTAATAACTCCTATTAAATTTTAAGCTTCTTAAAGTACTATTTAGAGGTTATTCTTAAATTTGTAATTCAGTCATTTTTATGGAACATTTTGTAGTATCAGCGCGTAAATATAGACCTCAGACCTTCAAAGATGTTGTTGGTCAGCAGGCCATTACCAATACATTATTAAATGCCATAGAAAATAATCATTTAGCACAAGCATTATTATTTACAGGACCGCGTGGAGTTGGTAAAACAACATGTGCTCGAATTTTGGCTAAAATGATTAATAGTGACGGTACTACAAAAGAAGATGAAGATTTTGCGTTTAATATTTTTGAGCTTGATGCAGCTTCTAATAATTCGGTGGATGATATTAGAAATTTAACCGATCAGGTTAGAATTCCACCCCAAGTTGGGAAATACAAGGTGTATATTATTGATGAGGTGCATATGCTTTCTCAGGCTGCATTTAATGCTTTTCTAAAGACACTTGAAGAGCCTCCAAAGCACTGTATATTCATATTAGCTACCACTGAAAAGCATAAAATCATACCAACAATTCTATCACGTTGTCAAATTTTTGATTTTAAGCGCATAACAGTAACTGACGCTAAAGAATACCTTAAGTATATCTCAGAAGAACAAGGTATTACTGCAGAAGATGATGCTTTACACATTATTGCTCAAAAAGCTGATGGAGCAATGCGAGATGCACTTTCAATATTTGACCGTGTTGTTAGTTTCTCTGGAAAAATTTTAACACGTCAAGCAGTTACTGAGAACCTAAATGTTCTTGATTACGAGACCTATTTTGAGAGTACTGATCTTATTCTAGAAAACAAAATTCCTGAATTATTAGTACAATTCAATGCCATTCTTGCAAAAGGATTTGATGGCCATCATTATATCGCAGGTCTTGCTTCACATTTTAGGGATCTTATGGTTTGTAAAAACCAAGTAACAATTGAACTTCTTGAGGTTGGGGAGGAAACTAAACAAAAGTATTTAGAACAATGCCTTAAAACTTCCAAAACATTTCTACTTAAGGGTATTGAACTCGCCAACGATTGCGATCTAAAATATAAGACCAGTAAAAATCAGCGTTTATTAGTTGAACTAACATTAATGCAACTTGCCTCTATCACCTTTGATGGA
>Ga0189289_10204_pt1 | contig 50325 bp, 47 predicted proteins | sample UW106minimetaG_FD_130313 | JGI IMG/M metagenome (GOLD analysis project Ga0189289, IMG submission 130313) | Marine microbial communities from the Costa Rica Dome - UW106 mini metaG | ecosystem: Environmental > Aquatic > Marine > Oceanic > Photic zone | place: Costa Rica: the Eastern Pacific...
AAAAATTGGAATCGAAATATTAAAGAAAGGCGGTAATGCTTTTGATGCTATGATGGCTACAGAATTAGCTCTCGCTGTTTGCTACCCATATGCTGGAAATCTTGGAGGTGGAGGCTTCTTAGTATACCGACTAGCCGATGGCACTAAAGGCGCTCTAGATTATAGAGAAAAAGCGCCTTTGGCTGCATCCAAGAATATGTATTTGGATGAAAATGGAGAGGTTATAAAAGATTTAAGCACCGTAGGTTCTATGGCTGTTGGTATTCCTGGTACTGTAGCAGGAATATTTAAGGCTCAAGAACGATTTGGACAACTCGACATAAAGACCATACTCAGTCCTGTCATAGAATTAGCGCGTAAGGGCTATGTAGTGACTAAAAAACAAGAGCAGCGCTTAGCAGCATACGATAGTATATTCAAAACAGTTAATGGAAAGGAAATTCTATATAATAAAAATTTAAATGCTGGTAGTACAATACAAAATCAAAAACTAGCCGAAACTTTAGAACGTTTAGCGCTTAACGGAAAAGATGAGTTTTACAAAGGGGAAACCGCTAAAATCTTAGTTAATTATTTACAATCTAAAGGCAGCATTATTACTCTTGAAGACCTCAATAAATATGACGCTAAATGGCGCGATCCTATTTCTTTTGATTATGATGATTTAACTATAACTTCTATGCCACCACCCTCTTCCGGTGGTATTTGTTTAGCTCAGCTTATGAAAATGATTGAGCCTTTTGATTTAAACGATTACGGACATAATTCACTAAAGACCATTCAAGTTTTAGCAGAAGCTGAAAAACGAGCCTATGCAGATCGTAGTTTTTATTTGGGAGATCCTGATTTTGTTGATATTCCAGTCGAAACACTAATTAGTGACGTATATCTCAATGAGCGCATGGAATCTTTTTCTTTTATTGAGCCAACGCCTGTAGATTCTATTTCTCATGGATCTATTGTAGGATACGAAAGTGAGGAAACAACCCACTACTCCATTGTGGACCAGTTTGGAAATGCCATTGCAGTAACAACTACAATTAATGGTGGTTATGGATCTAAACTTTATGTCGATGAATTAGGTTTCTTTTTAAACAATGAAATGGATGATTTTAGCAGTAAACCTGGTGAGCCAAATTACTATGGTCTTTTAGGTGCTGAAGCAAATAGTATTGCTCCTGAGAAAAGAATGTTAAGTTCAATGACTCCAACCATTGTAGAAAAAGATGGTGATTTTTACATGTCCGTCGGTACTCCAGGTGGTTCAACCATTATCACATCAGTCTTACAAACCATACTTAATGTCCATGAATTTGGCTTAACGATGCAAGAAGCCGTAAATGCCCCTAGATTTCATAATCAATGGTTACCAGATGAAATTAGAATGGAACCAAACGGTTTTGATGAAAATACAATTAAAAAACTCGAAGCGCTTGGTTACCATTTAAATTTTAAGCGTAGTCCGGTGATTGGAAAAGTTGATGGTATCCTAATTTTAGAAGATGGTACACTCGAAGGAGGTGCTGACAATAGAGGTGACGATACAGCAGTTGGTTTTTAACATTGTTTTAAAAGATTAGCACTTCCAGAATTGTATCTTTAATTACGTTTTTTTTAATATAACTTTTAAAAACCAATCAAAATGCGACAGTTTATTGCTTTAGCAGCACTCTGCTTTTCATTATTAAGCTTTTCCCAAGGCACAAAATTATTAAGACAACCTACACTTCATGGCGATGACCTTGTATTTGTATATGCCAACGATTTATGGAAATCTTCTGTAAATGGAGGAATAGCAATTCGGTTAACGAGTGATGAAGGTTATGAATCTAGTCCTCACTTTTCTAATGATGGAAAAATGATTGCATTTACCGCTCAGTACGATGGCAATGTTGATGTTTTTGTTGTCCCTTTTGAAGGAGGTGAACCTAAACGATTAACGTATCACCCTGCAGGTGATTTTGTACAAGGCTGGACTCCAGACGGCAAGGTGTTATTTCGTTCAGGACGCGAAGCACAGCCAACAATGACCAATAAATTCTTTACGGTTTCAACTAATGGAGGTCTACCAGAAGCTTTGGATATTCGAAGGGCTGCTTATGGTGAAATGTCTCAAGACGGAAAGTATTTAGCTTATACTCCAATTACAGGTTGGGACGCAGAATGGCGTAATTATAGAGGTGGTCAGGCCATGCCTATTTGGGTAGTTGACATGAAGACAAAAGCTTTAATTAGAACCCCACAACCAACACAAGAACGTCATTTAGATCCTGTTTGGCTCGATGGAATAGTATATTTTATGTCTGAGCGCGATTACACTATGAATATTTGGTTGTTTGATCCAAAAACGAAAGAAGAAAAACAAATCACCTTTCATAAGAAATTCGATGTAAAAAGTTTGGATGCTAGTGATAGTAAGATTGTATACGAACAAGGTGGTTATTTACATGTATACGATCCAAGTTCAGGAAACACCAATCAGTTAATTATCAACGTTAAAGCAGACTTGAATTTTTACCGTACGAAGTGGGATAATGTTTCAGCTTTTCAGCTCAATAATCCAAATGTATCACCAAAAGGAAAAAGAGCCATTTTTGAGCATCGTGGTGAAATATTTACGGTGCCTAAAGACGATGGAACTTGGATGAATATTACCAACTCACCTGGTGTGGCAGATAGAAGTCCTATTTGGTCACCAAAAGGAAATAAAATTGCATGGTTCTCAGATAAGAGCGGTGAATATCAATTAATGATAGCTGATCAGGATGGGCAAAATGCTGAGGCCATAAACCTCCCTAATCCGACGTTTTACTTTCAACCAGACTGGTCACCAGATGGAAAGTACATTGCCTATACAGACACGCATTATAATATCTGGATCATAGATTTAGATAATAAAAAGACAAAAAAAGTAGCCACTGATCGTTATGCACACCCAAACCGATCTATGAATCCTGTTTGGTCTCCTGATAGTAAATGGATAGCATTTGCAAAACAACAGGAAAGTCATTTTAAAGCCATTTTTGCGTACAATATCGATTCTAAAAAAACAATACAACTAACAGATCCTATCGCAGATGCGATTTCACCAGTATGGGACGCTACTGGAAAGTACCTCTACACTTTAGCTAGTACCAATTATGGATTACAGAGTGGTTGGCTTGATATGAGTAATTATGATCCTGCTGCTAATCTTACTAGGAGTTTATACGCTGTAGTCTTAAGCGCAGATGACAAAGCACCTAACCTTCCTAAAAATGAGATGGAGGATGTTAAAAAAGAGGATAATAAGTCTGAAGGTAAGGACAAAAAAGAAGATAATAAATCTGAAGGTGTTACAATTACCATTGATGAATCCGGAATATTTGACCGAGCGGTTGCTTTAAGTCTTCCGTCGAGAAATTATGTGGCACTTTTGAAAGGTCCAAAACATAAAGTATTTATTGCAGAGTTAATTCCGAATACTAATGGCTTAAAAGTACACTCCTATGATGTAGAAAAAGAAAAAGCAACAGATTTTGCCGATGGAGTATCACAAATGGTAGCTTCAGACGACAGAAAATCGATACTATTATTCCAAAATGGAAACTGGGTACTTGCAGGAGCTTCTGCTCCCCCTACGCCTGGAAAAGACAATCTTAAGATAACCATTAAGATTAAACTGGATCCAAAAGCCGAAGCGCATCAAATTTTTAAAGAGGGATGGCGTTACATGCGTGACTTTTTATATGTGGATAATGTCCATGGAGCACCTTGGGATGAGGTTTACAAATGGTATTCACCATGGATAGATCATGTAAGACATAGGACAGACCTCAACTATGTTGTCGATATTATGAGTGGTGAGGTTGCTGTTGGTCATTCATATGTTTCTGGTGGTGATTTTCCAAATGTCAATCGTGTTCCAGTAGGCTTACTAGGCTGCGATTTAAAGCTCAATAATGGCAAATATCAAATCTCAAAAATTTACAATGGCGAACGTTGGAATCCTAACATAACAGCACCACTAGCGCAACCTGGGATTAATGTCAATGAAGGAGATTTCATTCTAGCTATTGATGGTAAAACCTTAGATGCAAATACAAATCCTTATGAATTATTAGAGCAAACTGCAGGAAGAGAAATAAACATTGTAGTGAATTCACAACCTAATATGACGAATTCTCGTACAGTTTTAGTAAAACCAGTAAGCAATGAGCGAGGACTAAGAACTATTGATTGGGTCGAGAGTAACCGTAGAAAAGTGGATGAATTATCTAACGGCAAATTAGCCTATGTTTATGTTCCTAATACTGGTGGAGGTGGTTTTACATCATTTAATAGATACTATTTCTCACAACAAGATAAAAAAGGTGTTGTTATCGACGAGCGTAATAATGGCGGTGGATCTGCTGCAGACTATATGATCGATATAATGTCACGTGAATTGTTTGGGTACTTTAACAGTAAGGCTGGTGATAAGCGACCATGGACAACACCAATCGCAGGAATATGGGGACCAAAAGTAATGTTGATTAACGAACGTGCAGGATCTGGTGGTGATTTATTACCATACATGTTTAAGATGAAAAACCTTGGACCTTTAATTGGTACTCGAACTTGGGGAGGATTAGTTGGTACTTGGGATACTCCACGTTTTATTGATGGTGGTCGAATGGTTGCTCCACGGGGAGGATTTTATGATGTTAATGGTGAATGGGCAGTTGAAGGAGAAGGCGTTGCGCCAGACATAGAAGTCATTCAGCATCCAAAAGAAACATCCGCTGGTAATGACCCTCAATTAGAACGTGCTGTTCAAGAGGCATTAAACTTATTAAAAGGAAACGAGTTTGAGCTTAAGCCAGAACCTAAAGCTCCTGTGCGTTGGAAACGACCAGCTGGTTACAAAGCGGACAATTAATTAGTGTTTGGCGTTTCTTAATGAGCTTAAATCTCAATTTGAGACCCATAGAAATGAATCAAATATCCAACAAATGGAGACAAACATGAAACATCTGTTTCCATTTGTTGGCATTAAATTACCTGTTAGAAAAGCCATTAGCTAGGCATTGAGAATCTGTGCAAAAATAGATATGTTTGCGGTTAATACTTACGATAATACAATAGAACAAAAAATTTTAGGTAAACGAGAAGTTCTAAAACATCTAATATGAAATACGACGTTGTAATTCTCACAGATCAAAAACATGCCTATCCTAGCAACATTGATAATTACACTAAAAATGTTATTACAGAAGATGCCATTGTCGCTAATGCCTTAGGAAAACTTGGATTAAAAGTAATTCGTTTAGCTTGGAGCGATGCGCATTTCGATTGGTCTACGACTAAAGCTGTGCTCTTTCGAACAACTTGGGATTATTTTGATGACTTCTCAAGATTTTCAAATTGGTTAAATAAGGTATCAAAGCAAACCATGCTCATTAATTCCGAAGCGATAATTAGGTGGAATTTAGATAAGCATTACTTAAAGGATTTAGAACAAAACGGTGTTCATATCGCAGAAACACATTTTATTGAACGCGGTTCAACAGATACTTTAGAAGCTCTCCATGAACAATCAAGTTGGCAGGAAACTGTTTTAAAGCCTTGTGTTTCTGGTGCTGCGCGCCATACTTATAAATTAAATACTGAGACAGTTGCACAGCATGAATCCATATTTAAATCCTTAATTAAAACTGAAGCTATGATGCTTCAACCTTTTCAACATCGCATAGTTTCTGAAGGTGAGATTTCAATGATGGTATTTAATGGTCAATTTACACACGCCATTCTAAAGAAAGCTAAGGCAGGTGATTTTAGAGTTCAAGATGATTTTGGAGGTAGTGTACATGACTATTCCCCAACCTTGAAAGAAATTGAATTCGCAGAAAATACAGTAAGAGCCTGTGCAGAACTGCCCTTGTATGCACGAGTTGATATATTTAATGATAATGATGGTGAAATTGCATTGGCAGAGTTAGAGCTTGTAGAACCAGAATTATGGTTTAGACATCATCCAGATTCTGCACTAATTCTAGCTGATGCGATTAAAGAAAGGCTATCTTTGTTATAAATTATTTCTTTTGGCAAAAACATCGAAATCTAAGCGCATTCTAAAAATTGTTGGTGGAATCATTATTTTTTTCACTTTACCTACACTGCTCTTCTTTGCCTTTATGTATTTAAGATATAATGAAGACTTACCAGTCGGAAAACAAGGTCCTGAAGCTGATCTTTTGGCTAAGTCTATGCTTAAGGCACTAAATGAAGAAGCCTATCTCAATACTGATTACTTAGAATGGACCTTTAAGAGTAGAAACCATTACAAATGGTATAAAACTGATAATGTCTGTGAAGTTTCTTGGGATGCCATGACGGTAATTCTAGACCTGAAAGACTCTAAAAATTCTAAGGTATTTGCTGGCGAGCAAGAATACAATGGTAAAGAAAAGCAAGACTATATAGAAAAAGCTCTTACCTACTTTAATAACGATTCGTTTTGGTTAGTTGCGCCATACAAGGTTTTTGATAACGGCACAGAGCGGAGTATCGTCCAGACAGAGGCTGGTCAACAAGCCTTATTGATTACTTACACTAAAGGTGGTACGACACCTGGTGATTCTTACCTGTGGCATTTCGACGAAAGTGGTAAACCTAAAAGTTATCAAATGTGGGTAGATATATTACCCATTAATGGATTAGAAGCAACTTGGGATCAATGGACCGAAACTGAAAGCGGTGCGCTTTTACCAACAACTCACAAGTTACTCTTTTTGGACTTGGATATGGGTGCAGTTAGAGGCTTGCAAATACAATAAAAGCAACTAGACTTATTTAGATCTTTGGCCCACAAATTGCTGCGTTTTTAATTTAAACAAGACATTAAAACTTGTTAAACTTCCATAGCAACGCGTTATATATTGTTGTAAATCAACTTTTTCCTGTTCATCCAGATTACTCGAATTAATTTTTTGCTCCATAACCCGAAGGCGATCCCTAACCATCGTTATTTTATGAAAAAACTTGTCTATTGGTAATTCACTTGCTTTTAAATTTTCATCACCAGGTTGCATAATTAGCTTTCCGCCTTTCCACTTTTCGCCAATAGCTATTACTTCAGAAACATCAGACCATTTTTTAAGGATGTCTTTTAAACTTTTCTCTACTTCATAAAAACTAACCGTATCAACATCATCTTCTGCTGCTTCAATCACTTCAAAATCTGAGTCTAATTCCAAAGTCTCTAAGCCATTGTCTATAAATGTGACCCAATAGTGTTTTGATGTAACGTTAGTTACTACACCTTTACCATATTCCGAATGTTGGATTCTTGATCCTATACCTAATAGTTTCATATATTTATTTAATCTTTATAACTTATTTTATTCTCTTATACCACCGCTTTCTTCATCAATAATGACATCTGTCTTGTAGCGTTTCACTGAAACCTTTATAAGTCCTATAACTACACTCTGCTTTCGATGGTTTGATATAATGGGCTTACCTCCATCTTTTAGTAATATCCAGCCGTCTTCGTATGGCCCCACACACCTATACAAAATACGCTTTTTAGCTAAAACATGCACGAAAGCAACAAGTTTAAGCTTCAACTGACTTTTAACGTGCTTTGACCAATAATTAGTATCTAAACATATGCGCTATCCATCTTGGAAAACAAGATACTAAAAGGGTCAAACAAAACAACTATTAAAACCATATTATAGCTTAAATTTAAAAATTCATGAATATGATTGCTTAAATTGATTTTTCTTGATAATTTTATACTATTCTTAATTTACAAGCTTTTAATTATGAAAAAAGTAGTTTTCATCCTCTTATTTTTCGGATTTTGTTTTACAATTAATGCACAGTCTGAGCCAAAAGTTGGAGATGAATTAGTTATAAATGCGCAAAAAGGGCAATCCTATAATTACATTAAGTTCCCTAAACTTAACACGCTTAACAAACGTGGAAAAATAGCCAATTATAAAAGCGTTCATGGTGATATTGTAATTATCGATGAAGTTACGACTGATAAAAACAACACTACATATGTGGTTTTAAAGAAAAAAGATGGTTCAAAATTCTTTGGTCTTAATTCTACAGTGAAAGCAAACTATGCAAAGGCTTTGGAGTCTGGTGAGATGTCTAAAGGTTAATTATAACCAATTTTCACCATACAAAAGCGCTTATAATCAAGGGCTTCTTTTACCTTTTTTTGTTAAGTAATTTCTAGTTAAGGGGCAAACCTTCACACTAAATTAACAAGTAAATATTGTACCTTTACCGTTTTCCTAAATACTTTGAAAAAAGATATTTTCTATGAGCATAGCCGACGACGCTATTGAGGTTAAAGGCGCAAGAGCCCACAATCTAAAAAACATTGATGTTACTATACCTCGAGAGAAACTTGTTGTTATAACAGGTCTTTCTGGAAGTGGTAAATCCTCATTGGCGTTCGATACAATTTATGCCGAAGGTCAAAGGCGTTACATTGAAACGTTTTCCGCTTATGCGCGACAATTTTTAGGTAGTTTAGAACGTCCTGATGTGGATAAAATCGATGGGCTTTCTCCAGTCATTGCTATAGAACAAAAAACCACAAGTAAGTCTCCACGATCAACAGTAGGGACTATAACAGAGATTTATGACTTTTTACGTTTACTTTTTGCCAGAGCTGCAGATGCCTACAGTTATGAAACAGGCGAGAAAATGGTAAGCTATAGTGATGAACAAATCAAAGAACTTATACTAACATCTTATCAAGGCAAAAAAATTAACATTCTATCCCCAAAAATTAGATCAAGAAAAGGACATTACCGTGAATTGTTTGAACAAATTGCAAAGCAAGGCTTTGTAAAAGTACGAACAGATGGTGAAATTGTTGATCTTGAAAAAGGGATGAAACTCGATCGCTATAAAACCCACGATATAGAGATTGTCATCGACAGACTCAAAATAGACAAAACTAAGGATAATGAGAAACGCCTCATGGAATCGATTAATACCGCCATGTACCATGGGGATGATGTACTCATGATCATTGATCAAGAAACCAATGAGACTCGATACTTTAGCCGAAATCTTATGTGTCCATCATCTGGTATTTCTTACCCTAATCCTGAACCTAATAATTTTTCCTTTAACTCACCAAAAGGTGCTTGTCCAAACTGTAATGGCATCGGTGAACTATACGTGGTTAATGAGAAGAAAATAGTCCCTGACGTAACGCTTTCTATTAAAAACGGGGCTTTAGCACCACATGGACCAGAAAAAAAGAGTTGGATTTTTAAACAATTTCAAACCATAGCGCAACGCTTCGATTTTTCGCTTAGCGATCCATGGAAAGACATTCCAGAAGAAGCCAAACAAATTATACTTTTTGGCGGAAAAGACAGCTTTGAAGTTGAAAGTAAACTTCTTGGTGTAAAACGCAACTACAATATCGATTTTGAAGGTGTTGCCAACTTTATTGAAAGTCAATATAAATCCAACTCTACGTCTTTAGTGCGTTGGGCCAAAGAATATATGGATAAAGTGCCATGTTCTGTTTGTGAAGGATCTCGCCTACGCAAAGAATCCTTAAACTTCAAAGTTGATGGAAAGAATATTGCTGAGATCGTTAACATGGATATTACTGAACTTGGAGAATGGTTAGAAGGTTTAAACGATCGTATTTCTGAAAAACAAAAAAAGATTTCAGAAGAAATCATAAAAGAAATTAAAGCAAGAACACAGTTTTTACTAGATGTTGGCTTGACCTATTTATCACTTAACAGAAGTTCTAAATCACTTTCTGGAGGGGAGGCACAACGCATAAGGCTTGCTACACAAATTGGATCTCAGTTAGTAGGAGTACTATACATTTTAGATGAGCCAAGTATTGGACTGCATCAACGAGATAACGAAAAACTGATCAACTCCCTTATATCATTGCGAGATGTCGGAAACTCAGTAATTGTTGTTGAGCATGATAAGGATATGATTGAGCGCTCAGATCACGTTATTGATATAGGTCCTTTTGCAGGTAAGCATGGCGGTGAAATAATTAGTGAAGGAACACCAAAAGACTTACTCAAACACAATACACTTACTGCTGAGTATCTCAATGGCAAAAAGAAGATAGAGATCCCTAAAACCAGACGTAAAGGCAATGGCAAAAAGATTACGTTAAAAGGCTGCACAGGTAATAATCTTAAAAATGTAAATGTTGAATTTCCCTTAGGAAAAATGATTGGCGTTACAGGAGTTTCCGGTAGCGGTAAATCAACATTAATCAATGAGACACTTTACCCTATTCTTAATGCACATTATTTTAATGGTGTTAAAAAGCCAATGCCTTACAAGAGTATTTCAGGTTTAGAGCATATTGATAAGGTTATTGATATTAATCAATCACCAATTGGACGCACTCCGAGAAGTAATCCAGCAACTTACACAAAAACCTTTGATGAAATTAGGAAATTGTTTGCTCAGATTCCTGAGGCTATGATTAGAGGATATAAACCAGGTCGTTTTAGTTTTAATGTTGCCGGTGGACGTTGTGAAACATGTCACGGTGGTGGATTACGTGTTATTGAAATGAACTTCTTACCTGATGTTTATGTAGAATGCGAAACCTGTCAAGGCAAGCGTTTTAACAGAGAAACCTTAGAAATACGATATAAAGGAAAATCAATAAGTGATGTTCTGGATATGACTATAAACGAAGCCGTAAACTTTTTTGAACATATTCCTAAAATTCACAGAAAATTAAAAACAATAAAGGACGTTGGTCTTGGTTATATTACTTTAGGGCAACAGAGCACTACCCTTTCTGGCGGAGAAGCACAACGTATTAAATTAGCTTCAGAATTAAGTAAACGAGATACTGGAAACACCTTCTACATACTTGATGAGCCCACAACTGGACTTCATTTTGAAGACATACGAGTATTGATGAAAGTTCTTAATAAGCTAGTAGACAAAGGCAATACCGTGTTAATTATAGAACACAACTTAGACGTTATTAAAACTGTAGATCATATTATCGATATTGGTTATGAAGGGGGAAAAGGCGGTGGTAAGGTCGTAGCCAAAGGAACACCAGAGGAAATTGTAAAAGATAAAAAAAGTCATACAGCTAAATTTTTAATAAAAGAGTTGAATTAACACTATATTGTACCAAGTCAGAATTAATTATTAAAGTTGACTCTGAGCGTAAAGAAATGATAAATAATATATGAGAAAAGAAAGTAAGCCTAAAGGCTGGAATGAAATTAAAACAAACGATTCATGGGCTATTTTTAAGATCATGGGTGAGTTTGTTAATGGTTATGAAAAGTTAAGTAAAATCGGGCCTTGTGTTTCCATTTTTGGATCTGCTCGTACCAAGCCAAACCACAAATATTATAAGCTCGCAGAAGAAGTGGCTCAAAAAATAGTAGCGCATGGTTATGGAGTAATCACTGGAGGCGGACCCGGTATTATGGAAGCTGGTAATAAAGGTGCTCATATAGCTGGCGGCACATCTGTTGGTTTAAATATTGAACTACCTTTTGAGCAACATGATAACCCATACATTGATAGAGACAAGAGTTTAGATTTTGATTATTTCTTTGTTAGAAAAGTCATGTTTGTGAAGTACTCACAAGGGTTTGTGGTTATGCCTGGTGGATTTGGCACTTTAGATGAACTTTTTGAAGCTATGACATTAATCCAAACTCATAAAATTGAAACCTTTCCTATTATTCTTGTAGGTAAAGAATTCTGGGAAGGACTAATTGACTGGGTAAAAAATACACTTCTTGAAGCTGGTAATATTAGCCCTAAAGATTTAGATTTAATTCAGATTGTGGATTCAGCAGATGAAGTTATAGATATATTAAACAAATTCTATGAAGAGTACAGATTAAGTCCAAATTTCTAAAAAACCTTATTTTAATTAGCTATGAAAAAGAAAAGACTAGGGTTTTTAGTGGTTATGTTATTGACAATACTTAATGTTTCTGCACAAGAAACATTCAAAGTTATGTTTTACAATCTACTAAATTACCCTTTAGAAGATGCCGTACCAAATCGTGAAGATGATTTAGATTTTATTTTATCTGACTACCAACCTGATTTATTTCTTGTTTGTGAATTAAATAATAGCACAGGTGCCGATAATGTATTAGATATTACTAGAACAGCCATAACTTCTAATTATGAAATGGCTACCTATGTTTCCAACACCTCTGATGATACCTCGGGAGATCAGAACAACCTGCAAAATCAGCTGTATTATGACAGTACAAAGTTTATTTTGGACCAGGAAATTATTGTTCCTACAAATTTAAGAGATTTCAATATTTACAAACTGGTACTTAATACTGTGGATCAAGCTACTAACCCAGTAGAACTTTACGTAGTGGTTTGCCATTTAAAAGCCTCAAGCGGAACCATCAATGCCCAAAGACGTTTTGATATGGTTGTAGAATTAGACAATTTTTTGAGTTCACTGCCGGCTGACTCTAACGTACTACTAGGTGGTGATTTGAACATTTATACAAGTACAGAACCAGCCTTTCAATTGTTATTGCAGGATACAAATAACATTACCTTCGCAGATCCAGCAGATCGCGTTGGCAGTTGGAATAACAATCCAAATTTTGTCGATGTCTTTACCCAATCCACAAGAACACAGTCTGGTTTAGGTGGATCAACTGGAGGATTTGATGATCGCTTCGATTTCATCTTAACTTCAGAGAATATGTTAAGTACAGCCACTATTACCTATGTGCCGGACTCTTACCAAGTTTATGGAAACAATGGTTTATCAGCATGTTATAATAATGCCATAAATTCATCAGCTTGCGCCATTCCTGGGTCCCAGTTTTCATTTGACGTAAGAGATGCACTTCACAATTTTAGCGATCATTTACCAGTAACTGTTTCTATCGAGGCCAATGTAACCTTATCTAATGAAGAATTTAATTTAAGCGCGAACGATATCTATTTAGAAAAAAGTGTAACTAATTCAAATTTAATAATTTACATTAATTCACCTAAATATTTTAATCAATCATTTGAGATTTTCAATAATTTGGGCCAAACCGTTAAAACACTATCTCTAAATTCAGACTCAAGACAAACTTTTGAAATTGGCGACCTTAATAATGGGGTTTACTATTTGAAATTATCGAAGTTTAATAATAGAACATTAAAATTTGTGATTTCTAATTGATTAGACGAATTTACATAACGATTATTCTAAGTTTTCTTAACGCACTAATTTTTGCACAAAACAAAATTGATGTTGCTGCAGACGTTGATGTTGAAAACAAAACAATTACTATATCTCAAATAATTGAATACAAAAATGAGACTGAGATAACACTACGTGAAATTTATCTTCATGATTGGAACAACAGTTTTTCAAGTAAGTCTACACCTCTTGCAAAACGCTTTGAAGAAGAGTTTAGTACTAAATTTCATCTTGCTAAAAAAGAACAACGCGGTTACACCGAAATCCAATCTATTAAAAGTGAGAATAATACTTTAAATTTTAATTACCTCGAAGCTCAACCAGACGTTATAAAGGTTACATTGAACGAACCTCTTGATCCTCAAGACTCTTATAAGATTAAACTAGACTATAGTATTGTTTTGCCAGACGCAACGTTCACTGATTTTGGATTCACAAAAAACAAAGATTTTGAGCTAAAATATTGGTACATACTTCCAGCGGTGTTTGATGGTAAGTGGCACTATTACAGCAATAAGAATCTTGATGATCTTTATATTCCAAAATCTGATATTACCATAGTAATATCACACCCTTTAAACTATAGAGCTACTTCGGAATTGGACATAATTTCGATGAATCCTAATTCAGAAACTAAACGTCAAACGACCATTCTAAATGGAAAAGATAGGGTTGATACCTATTTATCCATTAACAAATTTCCTCGTTATGGATTTGTTCAGACTGACGATTTTATTCTTATTTCAAACATTAATGAAAAAGGCTTACCTGGCAGTGATAAGGCTATTTTAACAGACAGAATCACACGATACTTAACAAAAAACCTAGGAGAATATCCGCATAAACAATTATTAGTTTCCTCAATAGAGTACAGCAAAAACCCTTTGTATGGCCTTAATCAACTACCCGATTTTTTGCGTCCATTCCCAGATCAATTTCAATACGAACTGAAACTTTTAAAAACAGCCTTAAAGAAATATATAGACAATATACTGTTGTTAAACCCCAGGAAAGAACATTGGTTAAGTGAAGGTCTTCAAATCTATTTTATGATTAAATATGTTGAAGAGTATTATCCAGATATGAAATTATTGGGGACTTTAGCAAATGTCTGGGGAATTAGAGCTTTTCATGCAGCAGAACTGGATTTCAATTTTCAGTATTTCTTGTATTCTATGGAGCTGGCACGTAAAAACAGAGACCAACCTTTAAGCACTTCAAAAGATTCCTTACTTAAGTTTAACGCCAATATTGCTGGTAAATACAAGGCTGGTGTAGGCTTAAATTATCTGGATAAATTCACAGAAGATATGAGACTGTCTGAAGTAATTACAGAATTTTTAAAAAGCCATAAACTGAAAACAGTTTCAATATCGGACTTTGAATCCTATTTAAATTCTAGAACAGACCGGAATGTAGATTGGTTTTTTAACGATTATATTAGGACTAGAAAAAAAATTGACTTTAAGATAAAGTCAGTCGAAGTTGTGGACGATTCTATACTAGTTACTATTAAAAATAAGCGTAAAAATACAATGCCCGTTTCTCTTTTTAAGGTTAGTAAGGACTCAGTAATTGACTCACAATGGGTCGAAAACATCACAGAAACTAAAACAGTAAAGCTTTCTAAAGACGATACAGATAAATTTGTTCTTGATTATTATAATGTAATCCCAGAATTTAATCAACGTGACAATTACAAAACGCTTAACGGGTCTTTCTTAAATAACAAACCATTTCAATTTAGGTTATTTAAAGATATTGAAGACCCTTATTACAATCAGGTTTTCTTTATGCCTTTAGTAGAGTTTAAGAATATTTACGATGGCCTTACACTGGGGGCAAAAATTTACAACAAAACTATCCTGAGAAAACGTCTTAACTATCGTTTTTCGCCGCAATATGCAACAAAATCAAAAGCATTAACAGGATCAACCTCTATTTTTTACACCCACAATATAGAAGACAAGAGCCTTTTTGATATCACTTATGGCATTTCTGCGGGATATCAATCTTTTGCTAAAGACGCCTTTTTTACTAGAATTAGACCTTCTATTTCGTTCAGATTTAGAAATAATAATGATTTTAGAGCGGATAAAATTGATAATATTACTGCAAGATATGTCAGCATTAAGAGAGAATTAGGAAAGGATGCCGTTGTGGAGATAGACGAACCTGATTACGGAGTCTTTAATATAAGATATACACATTTTAATCCTGGAAGAATTAACTTCTCAAGCTTCAGTACAGATTTTCAGGTGGCTAGTAATTTTAGTAAGCTATCCTTTAATTATGAATTTAGAAAACTTACGAAGAGCAACCGTAATATTAACTTAAGACTATTTACAGGTCTTTTCTTAAAAAACAATACGGATCCTAACTCAGACTTTTTCAGTTTTGCACTTGACCGTCCAACAGATTATTTGTTTGACTTAAACTACTTAGGGCGCTCTGAAGACGCAGGATTATTTAGTCAACAAATTATTATTGCCGAAGGTGGTTTTAAATCCATGCTAGATACACCTTATGCAAATCAATGGATCACGACAGCTAACTTTAGCACATCGATCTGGAGATATATTCAAGCTTATGGTGATGTGGGTTTGGTTAAAAATAAATTTGAAAGCGCAAATTTTGTTTATGATTCAGGTGTAAGACTTAACCTGGTAGAAGACTTTTTTGAACTTTACTTCCCTGTGTATTCTAATCTTGGTTGGGAAATAGCACAATCAAATTATGACCAACGTATTCGCTTTATTATTACTGTAGACCCCCAAGTTTTACTAGGTTTGTTTAGACGTAAATGGTATTAAAAGATTCTTATTGAAAAGTTAAATTAATAGATTATTTTTAATAAAATTTAATTTTTACCCCTTTTTATTGATAATTTTTCAAAATTATAACATTTAAGGCTATTGCAAAAGACCATCCAATTTCTTAATTTCGCATCATTAATTTAGCCTAACATGAAGACCAATTCTGACGCAAAAACAGAGATTACATTCGAAGACTTTAAAGCTCAAGTTATCAATGATTATAAACTTGCAGTAACCAGTCGCGAATGTAGCTTACTTGGTCGCAGGGAGGTTTTGACAGGAAAAGCTAAGTTTGGAATTTTTGGTGACGGTAAGGAGATTCCTCAAATAGCTTGGGCTAAAGCCTTTAAAAATGGTGACTTTAGATCGGGTTATTACAGAGATCAAACCTTCATGATGGCCATTGGAGAGCTTACAATTGAACAGTTTTTTGCTGGATTATATGCGACTACTGATATTAAAGAGGAACCAATGTCAGCAGGTCGACAAATGGGTGGACACTTCGCAACACATAGTTTAGATGAGCGTGGAAATTGGAAGAATCTTACCGAACAAAAAAATTCAAGTGCTGACATCTCACCTACTGCAGGTCAAATGCCGAGACTATTAGGGTTAGCACAGGCCTCGAAAATTTATAGACATGTAGAAGGCATAGATACCACTAAATTTTCAAAAGAAGGAAATGAAATAGCTTGGGGAACCATTGGTAATGCCAGTACCTCGGAAGGCTTATTTTTCGAGACTATTAATGCAGCAGGTGTTTTACAAGTTCCAATGATCATTAGTGTTTGGGATGATGAATATGGTATATCTGTTCCTGCCAAATATCAAACAACTAAAGAAAATATTTCTGAAATACTTAGTGGCTTTCAGCGCGATAATGAAAATGAAGGCTATGAGATTTTGCGTGTTAAAGGTTGGGATTATGTTAACTTGACTGAGACTTATGAAATGGCTGGTAAAATTGCTAGAGAAGAACATGTACCAGTACTTATTCATGTACAAGAATTAACACAACCTCAAGGACATTCTACTTCAGGGTCTCATGAACGCTACAAGTCACAGGACAGACTTGCTTGGGAAAGAGAATACGACTGCAATTTGCAAATGCGCAACTGGATGCTCTCCCATAATATATCAACAGAAGAAGAACTTGCAGCTATTGAACGAGATATAAAAAAGCAAGTAAGAGAGGGTAAGAAAGCAGCTTGGAACAACTATTTAAAGCCTATTTTGAAGCAAAAGCATGAATGTGTTGCGCTTCTTAAAGATGTAGCGCAAAATAGTAGCAATAAGGTTTTCATTGAAAAGTTAATGAACGACTTAAGCGATATTAGCGAACCCAATCGTAAAGATGTTATTTCAGCAGCAAGAAGAGCATTACGCTACCTACTTACCGATAATTCCAATGCTAAAAGTGCATTATTAGATTGGATTGAAAATTTCTTTGCAGAGGTGCAACCAAAATACAGTTCGGATTTAATTAACGAAACCGAATCAGCGGTAATTAATGTTAAGGAAGTTAAGCCAACCTACGATAATACAACAGAATTAGTTGATGGTAGAGTTATTATTCGCGATAATTTCGATGCAATTTTCAGTAACTACCCTGAAGCATTAATTTTTGGTGAAGATACTGGTAATATTGGTGATGTTAACCAAGGATTAGAGGGTTTACAGGAAAAATATGGTAAATTAAGAATAGCCGACACAGGTATTAGAGAAGCTACTATTGTTGGCCAAGGTATTGGAATGGCCATGAGAGGATTACGGCCTATTGCCGAAATTCAATATCTGGATTATTTAATGTATGCCTTACAAATTATTAGTGATGATTTAGCTACAGTAAGATATAGAACCAAGAGTACGCAAAAAGCTCCTTTAATTGTTAGAACAAGAGGGCATCGTCTTGAAGGCATTTGGCATTCTGGATCTCAAATGGGTGGGATATTGAACTTAGTAAGAGGAATTCATATTCTTGTACCAAGAGATATGACAAAAGCCGCAGGTTTTTATAACACACTCTTAGAAAGTGATGAACCTGCTTTGGTTGTTGAATGTCTAAATGGTTATCGCCTCAAAGAACCAATGCCTAATAATATTGGTGCGTTTAAAACTCCGATTGGTGTAGTTGAAACTATTAAAGAAGGGTCAGACATAACCCTAGTTTCCTATGGATCTACAGTGAGAATTGTAGAACAAGCTGCTAAAGAGCTTATCGAAGTTGGTATTGATGCCGAGGTTATTGATGTACAGTCTTTACTGCCTTTAGATCTAAATCAAGATATCGTTAAGAGTGTTGCCAAGACTAACCGTTTAATGGTTATTGATGAAGATGTGCCTGGTGGTGCATCAGCATATATTTTAAATCATATCCTAAATGAGCAAAATGCATTTCAATACTTAGATAGTCAACCAAAAACTCTTGCCGCTAAACCACATCGTCCTGCCTATGGATCTGATGGTGATTATTTCTCGAAACCGTCTACTGAAGATGTTTTTGAAGCAGTTTATGAGGTTATGCACGAAATGAGTCCTATTGATTTTCCAAAATTGAGATAATTCTTCTACATTTAGGTTTAAAACCTGAAAATTTTGTTTCCCGATTTTAATAAGTGGAGCTTACCTCTTTTAATTCTTGTATTAGAAGGATTAATATTTGTGGCATTATTATTCAATAGATATTTTAAAAAACGTAATATTTCAGATATATTACTCGGTTTAATTTTATTGTTAACATGCTATAACCAAATATGCTATACTATTGGTTTTATGGGATGGTACGACACCTTTAGAAACACAAAAATCAATTACTTCCTTATTAACATCGCTGTAGCAATAGCACCACTAATTTACCTATACGTAAAGTCATTAACAACCTCTAAATTTAAGTTTAAGAAAAAATATTGGTGGCATTTCTCATTAGCGTTTCTATATGTTGCTTACCGATTAAGTATATACACATATGATGCTTTACAGCCAGGATTTAAAGATACTCAAAATGGAATACTAAAAATTGAACTTGACGAAGCATATGTACAGGCAATCATGGGTTATATAGAGACACCATTTATGCTCATATATCTAGCCTTTACTTTTCAGCTTTTTTATAATTATAGAAAGAAGATCATTCAGTATTTTTCTAATACCTATAAGTTAGAATTAAATTGGATTCTTACCTTTTTGGTGTTATTTAGCTTTCTATTTGTCTACGGAACGATTCAAGACATCATTGGTTCTAGATTTATAGATTTAGGGTATCAGCAACGGTGGTGGCTAAACTTAACCATGGCCATTGTAACGCTTTATGTTGGTGTTAAAGGTTATTTTACAGATACTACAAAGCTTAATAAATTAGACTTTGCCTTTTCACCAAAAACAATTGGCATTCCAGAGGATGCTAACATTTTTGATGAAGAAAAATCAATTTCTGAAGAAGATATTACAACTGTTAGAGATTTGATGGAAACCGACAAGGCCTATTTAAATCCAGAACTCAACTTATCAGATTTAGCCAAAATGGCAAATATGTCACGAGGGCAACTATCGGAAATAGTAAATACAGCTTTCAATAAAAACTTTAACGACTTTGTAAATGGTTACCGCGTGGAGGCATTTAAAGATATGCTCAAAGAAAACAAGCACCAACAACTTTCGCTCTTAGGTATTGCTCAGGAATGCGGTTTTAATAGCAAAGCAACATTTAATCGTGTCTTTAAAAAGTTAACAGACCTCTCGCCTACCGAATTCTTAAAAAACAATTAAGTTAAGACGTCTCAAATCGTATTTAGGACGTTCTAGTACGTTATAAGTCGTCCTTTGGACATTCTTATCTGAAATTTGTGTCATCATCCAATTTAAACCCTTTTGTTATGACACGAACAAAGTCAATCTTAAAAATTATTATTACACCTGCAGTTCACAAGTATTGGTTTGCAGATGCTCTTATTGCTATTCCAAGAATTTTATGTGGATTATGGTTAACAGCCGTGTTCGGTGCAGATAAATTTGGTATGCCATGGACTGCAGAAAGTCAAAATCTAAACTTATTTGAAGTCTCAGCATGGTTTCCTGAGGATGTTGCATCCTACGGTGGCATTTTTGCAATGGCACCTGTATTTTTTGCTTGGATGGGAGCATTCAGTGAAGCTGTTGGTGGTCTTCTTTTACTGCTCGGCCTTAAAACAAGAATTGCCTCATTTCTAATTATGTGCACAATGCTTGTTGCCATATTTATGCAAAAATGGAATCAAGGTCTTTGGGGAATGTTACCAGCAATAGGTTTCCTTTGGGTAGCATTATACAACTTCATTCTCGGTTCTGGCCGCTTCGGTTTAGACTACATAATCAGTAAAAAATTAAAATAATATACAAATTCAATACTCATGAAAACAATGCTATTAACATTTAGCATTGTATTTTCGGTAGTAACCATTAATGCACAAAACAGCATTCAACTTTCAGATTTCAGTAGTATAGTTAATACGAGTTGGGAAGGTACACTGACCCACAGAGATTATCAATCTGGCCAATTAGAAACAGTAGACGCAACCATGCAGTTTAAAATCGAAGGTGATAAAATCATCACCAATGTGCAGTACACTTATGAACTTAATAAAAATCATAAAGGCTCAGTTAAAATTAAAAAGAACGGCACCTATTTCGGAAATGAAAAAGTAGTCAGTTTCAAGGAAGAGAATGTCTCAAAACCCTTGTTACAACTTACAAAGGAAAAGACAACAACCGAAAAGCAAAAATGTTTATAACTCATATACTTACAGACAGTACCTACACAGTTTCTAAAGAAGTCGTGTATCTGGACACTAAGGAAAGACTAGTTAGAAACACTTATCAATACACCAAAATTCAATAATTATGAAAAACCTAACATATATAATCATCCTGATTGGCTTTTTATCACAAAGCTGTGTACAAGAAACTCATCAAAAAACTGTAACATTTAGAGTTGATATGACTTCCGTTCCTACAGCGAGCAATGTTGGTGTGAGAGGTAGCTTTACTGCTAACTCTTGGACTGAAACAGCACCTTTAACGGATAAAAATGGAGATGGCATTTATGAAGGGACCTTCTCGCAAAAAACAGCAATTAATGCTATTGATTTTAAGTTTGTGAATAATGACGACTATGAGCTTAAAGGGCAAAATAATAGAACTATCAATTTTGAATATAAGCCCGAGACCATAGTATATGAGGCCGTCTTCAACAATCCAAATGGAGAACAAATTGTCATTAAAAATTAGATATAACAAGATCGGCCTGACGGTTCACAAAACACTTTAAAACAATGAAAAAAATACATATACTGCTATTATTAATTAGTAATGTAGCAATTGCTCAAGTAAAAGGAAATAAAAACATTGTAACCAAATCTTATGATGTAACATCTATAGAGGAAATAAAGATTAATCTTTATGCAAAGGTTACAATAGACCAATTAACTAAAGAAAGTTTGACCATAACAACTGATGGCAACCTTCTAGGTTTAATTGATAAAGATTTAGAGGATGGTAAACTACACTTAGATCAAAAAGAATGGATATCACCATCACAAGAAATTGTCATTTCTATAGGCGCACCTAATCTTAGACGTGTAGAAACTAGAACACATGACATCACAAAGATCATCAATCTTGATAACGATTATCTACAAATTATGGCACCAATAGGAAATGTTATTGTAGAAGGAAAAACTAAAGAATTGAGAATTGGAGCAGAATTAGCCAAGGTTAATGCCTCCAGCACAGTTGCTGAGAAAGTGTTTGTAAACTTATGGGGCTGGGGAAATGTAACAGTAAACCCAATTGAACAATTATTGGCTGACGTTTCTAATGATGGTAAATTATTTTACATATCGAAACCAGAAAAGTTTGACGTTAAGAAGCAAAATGGCGGACAAATATTATCATTAAACGAAAAGGACAGTATTAAAAACCCTGAAGCCATTTTTATTAAATTAAGAATTAAAAATAATTCCTCATTTAGAAACAATTTTTATGTAATTGGCCCTAAACCAGACGATTCAAAGTTTAGCTATGGTTTCCCTATGATGCCAAATGCAAAACGTCTAAAAAACTGGTCTGTTGGTACTAAAATTTACAAGGTTAATAGTCTAGGGTTTAGAAAACTCCTAATTACAATTAAAAAAGAAGATGAAGGTAAAGTTGTTGACCTGTTTTGATTAATTGAAATATAAATACTGAAACCATCATTTCTATGATGGTTTTTTTATATTTAACTAATAATCAATATTCAATGCTAACTAAATCCGATAAATCAATACTAAGAGGTATCATCTTTAGACATCTTGATGGAATAGCAACAGCCACATCTGCTTTTGCACTTCATAAAAAAGAGGTGCTTAACTATATACTAAAACACAAATTTGTAAATATAAAAAATCTAGCAGATGAGTTTAAGGCGAATGAAGGTTATTTAAATGTTGCATTAAGAGTTTTATCGTCCCAAGGATGGTTAGATCAACAATTAGATAATACAAGTAATGAGGTTGGTTATAAGATAAATTCAAATTCAGAAAACGCTTTTAAACTTGTTCCTTTATATGAAGATGCTGTGAATTTATTAAGGTACTCAGATCGCTTCGCAAATGAAAAAATGATAAGCCTTGACGCTTTCATTGCCTTAGAGCGTATTTTCAAATCTTTTGAGTCTAATTTTGATTTAGATATTTCTGATGAAACAACAGTAGAATACCAAGTCTATAAGCATATTGAAGGTGTTATTGCAGGGCCAATTATTGTTTTACTTGGTGTTAACGGATTATTCCATAAATACTTCATGGAAGCTTCATTTACTGCAGAAGAATATCACAAAGATCCTGAGAGTTTCAAAAAAATATTAGACTTCTTTGCGCATTTGGGCTGGTTTAAAAAAAAGCGTAATACCTATCAATTCACAGACAAGGGCTTATTTTTTGCTAAGCGTGCAAGTGCTTATGGTGTTACTGTTTCCTATATTCCAACCTTCATGGAATTAGATAATCTGATATTCGGAGATCCAATGGTATTAAAAACTGAAAATATTGGTGATACCGAAAAGCACGTACACAGAGAAATGAATGTCTGGGGAAGTGGAGGTGCTCATACCACGTATTTTAAAGTTATTGATGAAGTGATTATTGATTTATTCAATCGACCTATCGATCTACAACCAAAAGGTATCTTGGATATGGGTTGTGGTAATGGCGCATTTATAGAACACATTTTTAATGTCATTGAACAACAGACTGCACGAGGAAAGATGCTTGACGACTATCCCTTATTCTTAGTGGGAGCAGATTTTAATAAAGCAGCATTAAAAGTTACTAGAGCCAATTTAATTGCAGCCGATATCTGGGCAAAGGTTATTTGGGGAGATATCGGAAGACCGGATCTTTTAGCCAACGACCTCAAAGAAGATTATAACATTGAACTTCAAGATTTACTCAATGTACGCACATTCTTGGATCATAACCGTATTTGGGAAGCACCAAGACAGAAGTATGATTTTGTTAGCGACTCTACTGGTGCTTATGCATCACATGGCAAACGGTTAAGTAATAATGATGTCGAAGCTTCATTATTAGAACATTTAAGTAAATGGAAACCTTATGTAGAAAAGTTTGGATTACTAATTATAGAACTTCATACCATCAGTCCAACTTTAACAGCTAAAAGCATAGGAAAAACTGCTGCTACAGCCTATGATGCTACGCATGGCTATAGTGATCAATATATCTTAGAAGTGGATGTTTTTAGAAAAATTACTGAAAAAGCAGGTTTAAAACCAGATGACAATCATTTTGCAAGATTCCCAAATAGCGATTTGGCTACTGTAAGTATCAATCTTTTAAAAGGAGCAACCTAATGAGTAATAAATCTGACGAACAAAATGCACTTATTACAAGAGATTGGTTAGCCATAGAACGTACAAAACTGGCAAATGAACGCACCTTTTTAGCCTATTTCAGAACCTTTTTAGTCATTTTAGGCACAGGTGTTACCATTCTTAAACTAGAATTCTTCTCCGATCTTAAGTCTTATGGCATCATACTCATAATTGTGTCTGCTGTAATATTAATAATTGGCATTGTTAGATTATTCAGAGTCAAAAAGAAAATTAGAAAACACTATAAAATTTAGTAAGACATCGATACTTTATTCATACCTCAAAGTGTTTGGCATGAGTTGACCTTTGTTTGTCGAAATTTGTTGATAGAATAAGTCAATCTTTAGAGTTTAGCTTAAACTTTTAAAACAAACTATTATGAAAAATTGGCGAATATTTATTTTTATTGGAATAGCAGTATTACTCAACTCATGTATTATCAAATCTATTCAACCATTTTACACCGCAGAAAGTTTAAGTTATAATGCAGAATTACTTGGCAATTGGACTGATAACAAAAAAGGGCAATGGAAAGTGGAATCACTAAAATCAAAATTTGAAGAAGACAGAAAAGAAGGAGTGGCAATATCAGAATACCAAATAAAGACCTTTAATAAATATAAAGATGGGTATTACATAGAATACATTAAAGACAGAAAGTCTGCAGGATTTATTGCAATGCCATTTAAAATAGATACTCAGTATTTCTTGGATTTTATCCCTTTAGAATATGAAGCTGAAGACCTTAATAGAATAGCAGCACAACATCTTGTTAATGCGCATTCAGTGGCTAAATTAGACATAGACAAGGGAACAAATATCTCATTCAATTGGCTTGACGAGGACAATGTCAAGGATTTAATTAATGCTGAGAAGTTAAGAATTAAGCATGAAACTATAGGAATTCAAGAAGACATTCTACTTACAGCATCATCAAGTGAATTGTATGCGTTTTTAAAAAAATACCAAAAGGCAGACATTGAAAATAAATGGAAAAATTCTGAAAGTTTACAACTAACAAAGAGCAATGCAAAGCCTTAATTTAAATTCAATCTTAAAAAAAACCAATTACCATAGACCACTATTATTTAACAGTGTGCTATGGTTATTGGCATTTATAATCTTAGCATTTATCTTTTCAAAAGGTAAATCTATTTTTACCGCAGACTTAATATTTACAGGAGGGTTCATCATATTTCTAGCTATTCCAGCCTGCATTAATTTCTATGTACTCATACCGCGTTTGTTAAAGCGAGAGAAGTATCTCCTTTACGCAATAAGTTTTGCAATTAATTTAGCTGTATTCTCTTTACTTTGTGATATCGCATTAGAACCTATTTTAGATCAGCTGTTTCCAGGATTCTTTTTTATTAGCTATTTATCAGGATGGAATATTTTTTTAGTATTTGCAATTTTCTTAATCGCTTCAACACTGATAAAGCTTGCTGAGGATTGGATCTATTTTAACACTAATGAAAATAGAATTCTTAAACAACGAAATCAACAAATAGCAACGCAACTATCCGCTCTAAGAGCTCAAATTAACCCACACTTCTTATTTAACGCTTTAAATGTAATCTATGCGCTAGCATTGGAAAAGAAGGAAGGAATATCTGATGCTGTATTACAGCTTTCTGACATATTGCGCTATGTTATTTACGATACTGATACGCAACGCATAGCTTTAAAAGACGAAATAAAACTTATTAAAAATTATATCGCCTTCCAGAATCATCGTATTAATAGTCCAACGACAGTAAATCTTAAATTAGATATTGAGAACGAAAATTTTGATATATATCCAATGCTGCTTTTACCACTTATTGAAAACAGCTATAAACATGGAATTATATCTGGTAAAGAGGCAGATCCTATTCAGATAGCATTATTTCAAAAAAACAGTAATTTTAAGTTTGTGATTAGTAATGCCAATTTACAAACTGATAATAAAATAAAGGACAAGTATTTTGGTGTAGGTTTAGAGAATATTAAAACAAATTTAGATTTAGTTTATCCGAGCACACATGAATTAAACATTACTGAATCAATGCATCAATTTAAAGTTGAATTACTTATTAAAAATGAGCACTAAAAAAAAAATATCATGTCTGATTATTGATGATGAATATTCATCTCAAAACGTATTGCAGCATTTTATAAAAGACACTGATGTTTTAGATCTACGTGCGACATGCCATAATACTGCCGAGGCATTTAAATACTTACAGTTAAAAGAATCTGTTGATTTGTTGTTTCTAGATATTAATATGCCACAACAATCAGGATTAGATTTTTACAAGACATTAAAGCATCCGCCTCTGGTAATTTTTACAACAGCCTATCCACAATATGCCGTAGAAGGATTTGAAGTTAATGCTGTAGATTATCTTTTAAAACCTTTCTCTTTCGAACGATTTCTTACGGCCATAAATAGGGTTTTAGAGTTATTGAAAACAGATTCAAAAGACAATGAATTTATAATTCTTAAAGAAAATAAGGCGCTGCACAAAGTTATATTTAATGATATCTTATTTGTTGAAGCTTTTGGCGATTATGTCAAAGTACATACATCAACAAAGACAATAGTAACGCACAGTACGTTTTCAAATATGTTGTCTATATTACCAGCAAACTTCCTTAGAACTCACAAATCATTTAGCGTTAATCTCAATAAAATGAACCATCTTTCCGGAAATCAAATAACCATAGAAAATCAGACGATTCCAATTGGTCAGACCTATAAACAATCTGTTCTAAAAACTTTAAATTTATGATATGAAGATAGCCTCGATTGTCACGATAAAAAAAGAATTACAACACTTACCAAAGGAAGATTTACTAGGGCTTTGTTTAAGATTAGGTAAGTTTAAAAAAGAAAATAAAGCTTTACTCACCTATCTATTATTCGAAGCCCATGATGAAGACGGCTACGTTTCTAGTGTTAAATCTACATTGGACGAATTATTTGAGGGAATGAATACTGATAGTTACTTCTACATGAAGAAAACAATACGAAAAATCCTAAGACAAATTCGCACCTATAGTCGATATTCTTCAAAAAAATCAACCGAAATTGAACTTCTACTCTATTTCTGTGAGCGTTTAAACGAATTACATCCTTCTATTCATAGAAATAGAACGCTGAACAATTTGTACGAAAGACAAATCATATCTATAAAAAAGAAAATTACTGGACTTCATGAAGATTTGCAATACGACTACAGTATGCAACTTAATGACCTCAAGTCCTTTTAGATCTAAAAATAATTATCCGCCAACTGACATTCGTCATAGAATTTGGTGTTCTAAATACTGAATTTTAGATATCGGTAAAAATGAAAACTAAGAGATATCTAATTCCATCACCAGTTTTGTTATTCCTTTTATTAGTTAACTCTACTGTATGAAGTGGTGTAATCTATGATTACAATGTAAATGTAGAATATGATCAGCACGAAAGGTATGTGTCTTCTTTTGAAGATTTAACAAAAATCCTAATAATAAAACAAGGAATCTTAAGGGAAATGACGCATAATTTGAGATACAAGAAAAAAACACACCGCGCCAACGTTCTATATCTTCAACTACAAGCTGATTTCAAAATTCTTATTAAAAAAGGAATTGTGAAATTAAAAACTATGAACATTACGATTAGCGGAAATTCTATAAAAACTATAAACTTCCTTAAGAAACCTATAAGCAAGAATTACCAACTGTTTATGCTGCTCATTTTAGCACTAATGTCTTGCTATACCACGTCTAAACTCTTTGCACTCCCAATAAACCGAAAAAGAAATTAGAACCTTATGTAAAAGAATTAGTTAAAGAATTAATTGCCACAAATCCAAAAAATGAAGTCAGATAAAATACAGATAATTCTAAGAATCTCTAAGGGTTTTGTTTCTTAGTTTTACGACTACCTTCGTACATTTCAAACTTAACAAGGCGAGATTCTAACTTAGCATTAAACACCTTTATCTTACGTGATGGACGCAGTCCAATATACTTTAAAGCATCAAGGTTTGAGGTAATTAGCCAAGCATTCGTATTTGGATAACCATGTTTTAAGGTCGTTCCAATATTACCATAAAATTCTTCAATATTTAGATTTTCGAGACGCTCTCCATACGGAGGATTAAAAACCATATGAAGTTTTGCATGTCCTGCCTTTTGGGTTTTAAAGAAATCTTCATGTTGTACATGAATAAACTCATCTAAATGCGCATTTTTAATATTCTCCTTTGCTTTACGAATAGCAGAGGGTGATTTGTCATAGCCAATAATCTTATGGTGAAAATCTCTTGTCTTTTTCAACAAGGATTCCTCAATCTTTTCAAATAGATCAACATCCCAATCTTCCCAACGCTCAAATGCAAACTCCTTGCGCATTAGGTTGGGTGGTATATTACAAGCAATCATAGCAGCTTCTGCCAAAACAGTACCACTACCACACATCGGATCCATAAAATCAGATTGCCCATCCCATCCACTCATCATTATTAAACCAGCTGCTAAAACTTCACTAATTGGCGCAATGTTAGTCGCTGTCTTATACCCTCTTCTATGAAGAGACTCGCCCGAAGTATCTAATGATATTGTACAGCGTTGGCGATCTATATGAACATTAACTTTCAAATCTGGGAAACGTAAATCCACATTAGGCCTTGTACCACTTTGTTCCCGAAATCGATCAACAATGGCATCCTTACATTTTAGTGCCGTGTACTTAGAATGTGTCAAAATACTATGGTGCACTGTTGCATCTACAGCAAGAGACCCCGAGGATTTTAAATAATCTTCCCATTTAATAAGTTTTACATTCTTATATAAGTCCTCTTCCCTGACAACCCTGAATGATTTTATAGGCTTTAGAATTTTAATTGCTGTTCTTAATCCTATATTAGCTTTATACATAAAACCTTTATCACCAACGAAACTAACATTCCTAACACCTTTTTTCACTTCCATAGCACCCATTTGCGCCAACTCTTTAGCTAATATATCTTCAAAGCCAAACAAAGTTTTGGCAACCATTTTGAAATTATCATTCATACTTTACGTCTAATTGAAAGCAAAAATAAAGTATTTTTGCAGGACAGTTAGCATTATGACTAAACCAACAAAAGCATGGTACGCGTCATGGTTTGACACGACGTACTACCACATTCTTTATAAAGACCGTGATTATGCAGAAGCACAAAGCTTCATGGATAATCTTACGAACTATTTAAATCTACCAAAAAACGGAAAAATACTAGATTTGGCTTGTGGCAAAGGCAGGCACTCGGTTTATCTCAACAAATTGGGGTACAACGTTACCGGAGTAGACTTATCTGAACACAGCATTAATTACGCTAAGCAATTTGAAAATGATTCTTTAAGATTTGATGTCCATAATATGACTAAACCTTATCCAGAAACGTTTGATGCAGTTTTTAATCTATTTACAAGTTTTGGATACTTTGAAAATGACGATTACAATCTCAGAACTATTGAGGCCATTAAGACTGAATTAAATGCCTATGGTTTTGGCGTTATCGATTTTATGAATGTAAATTATGTTATCAATAATTTAGTCGCTGAGGACACAAAAACTGTTGAAGGCATAACATTTCGTCAGAAACGTAGTGTCAAGAATGGTTATATAGTTAAAGATATCGCATTCGATATTGATGAGGAACACTATTGTTTTGAGGAACGTGTTAAAGCCATATCTCTGGATGATTTTAATCTTTTATTTAGAAAGGCTGGTGTTTATTTGTTAGATGTATTTGGTGATTATAAACTTAATAAGTTCCATCCAGAAACTTCAGAACGACTTATAATGATATTTAAATAGGCAGTTGAATAAGTATTTATTTCCTATATATGCCATTCTAATTGGTGTTGGTATTGCTTTCTTAACTAGAAAGCAAAAGTCCATATACACCAAACTGCTGCTCTCGTTCAGCGGGGCATTTTTACTAGCATTAACTTTGTTTGACCTTTTACCTGAAGTATATGAGCATTTAGATGCGAAGCAAACAGGATTCTTTATTATGTGTGGTATATTACTCCAAATTATATTAGAATTCTTTTCCAAAGGTGCTGAGCATGGTCATGTGCATATTGGTAAAGACAACTCAAATTTTCCGTGGTTGCTTTTTATTAGTCTATGTATTCATAGCTTTTTAGAAGGATTCCCCATCCACCAACATAATGATATAGTGTATGGTGTTTTTATTCATAAAATCCCTATTGCGGCATTATTAACTTCGTATTTATTTAGGTCAAAATACATGAAAAAACAGGCTGTCGCATTTGTTTTTATTTTCACCATAATGACTCCTCTTGGAACATTGGTTTCAAATTCAGTTAACCTGGATCAAAACTTCTTGGTGAGTATAAATGCCTTAGTCATTGGAATCTTTTTACACATATCAACAACAATTTTATTTGAGGCAAGTGAAGGCCATAGATTTAATCTCTCTAAGTTAGTAGCGATTTGCTTAGGAGTTCTCATTGCCTATTTTATCTAAATGTTTAGTAAAGAAGAAAGTCGATTACTACGTCAAGAATTCTGGACAAGTTTTGGAAAGTCATTTCCAAGAAAATGGCTCTTATATAATACCAAAATAAAAGGACTGTCCTTTAAATTTTATTTTGACACAAAATCAGCCTTGATTGCCCTTGATTTAGAAGATGACCTCGAAAACCGCATTAATTGTTGGGAAAAGCTTGTAGCTTTGAAGAGTATTCTTCGTAACGACTATTTATCTGGTGCTCTTTATGAAGAAACCTATTTTCTAGAAAATGGAAAGGAGATTTCACGCATTTACCTGCCGCTTGAGAGTAAAGTATCTATTCATAATAAAAATACCTGGCAAGAAGTTATGGAATTCTTCAACCTCAATATGATTTTATTTGAAGCCTTTTTCGAGGAATATCGTGATATTATAAAATCTTAAGTTTTACTTATAGACTACCTTTAAATTTCATTATTAACTTACAATGCAGGAATTCACATTTAATCATATAGCTATATCCGTAAAAGACGTTGCTAAATCTGTCAATTTTTACCAAAAAGTATTCAATCTTAAGGAAATTGAAAATACAGCCTCAGTATCCAATACACGTTGGTTAATGCTTACAAAAACCGCACAAATTCATATCATTCCAAGACCTGATTTTGAAATTAAAATTAACAAAGCAGTGCACTTTGCACTAGCAACACAATATTTAAATTCGTTTATAAATCACTTAGATGATCTAAATATCCAGTATTCGGACTGGAAGGATACTCCAAATAAGGATTATATGAGAAATGATGGCATTTACCAAATTTATTTTCAAGATCCGGATGGTTACTGGATAGAAGTAAATAACGACTGTTAAATTTTAGAAACCTATTCCTTCCGCAACCAATTTGTCGTAAACTTCGTGATCAATAGAATAGAGATAAGGTGCTTTGTTTTGAGCACCTGTCATAAGTTTCTCATGACGAATTAAAAATCCAAGTTTCATGATTTTACGTTGAAAGTTACCACGGTCTAAATATTTACCCAAAATGGCTTCATAAAGGGTTTGAAAATCCGACATAGTAAATTTCTCTGGCATTAAAGTCTTTCCAATGGGCAAAAAATTAAGTCGCTTTCTTAATGCGCGTATAGCTTTATTAACTATTTCATTGTGATCTAATACTAACTCGGGAATCTCCGAAAGAGAAATCCAATTACACAGTTGCCCGTGGATATCAGGCTTTACTCTTACCTCTGCAGCATCTAAGAGGACAAAATAGGCGGTAGAAATATAGCGTTGAATCATTAATTCTTCAAATGGCTTTTGATCTCTTTCTGGCAACTTAGCAAGTAATGTCTGTAAGCATTCCCAGTCTTTCTTTTTATGTTTCCAATGCCTGTCTAATGAACTAAATGTATAAAATTGATTTAAATACACATTATCTATACCAGTACGTGAACTAACAATATTTGTTGCAGTCTCGTCCATTTCAGCACCTTCATAAAGAAAGCCGCCTGGAAGCGTCCATGACTGTGTATCCTTATATTTAATCAGCAAGACATGAAGTTTCTTCTCTAAATAGCCAAATACCACACAATCTATTGATATTGAAGGTACAATCCCAGGTATATGCAGATCTGATAATAACTCTTTTTGCTTAGCCATTAAAGAAATTTTTAATTCTTTAGAGATTTATTTTATCAAATTAACAAAATAAATTAATATTGTAATGTGTCTTAAAGACTAATTAATTCGAAATATAAAAAATAAAGAATAACCCCCCGCTAACTTAAAGAGAACATGAAGGCTTTAGTTATAACATAAAATCGCCTAGTGTAACTCAATTTTTACATCGTTGCAAAATTAGAATGTCTGGTTTTGCAACTTTTTTTTATATCAGTTTGAAATCAATTAAACGTTGAATATTTTAGGTGTTAGCTATAAAGTGAATACACAAAAATCTTTTAATCCAGAAGAAGAGCTTAAGTCTTGTTTTTATTGCTTGTTGTGAATTAAAACCTTGTTTTTCCATTTAAACAGAATTCTATAATTTTCATTGTGTTTTAAAAGGCTTGTGATTAAAATAATTAACTTAAGCTACGATTTTCACCAAGGGCCCCTATTTAGTAAAGACCTACCGCTGGTAGAACCGTGTATATACAATTCGCATGAAGAATGGAGAGTATTAAAAATCCCAAAACTAAAACTCCAGCAAATCAAAATTAGAGCTAGGAGAATATACAGGAACCTTTAGTAAGGTCATTAATTATAAGGAAATAGAGCATCTTCGAATGTCTATTGATAAAATGCCATTATTAAACTTCTATTCAAAAGGTATTTGTCGTGATTTTTCTTATAAATCTTTAAAGAAACTCATCGTCATTGATGATATATTAGCGCGTTGCCAAAAACACAATCTGGACATATAAAGGGGAAATCGTTATGTTTTATAAAATCATTGTGAAAAACACCGCAATACTTTAAATTAGAGTCATAGTCTTAGACTTACAACTAATGTAGCAAAATGGCTCAATGAATAAAACAAGGGTAAAACAGTGTCACCAGTTAACACTGTTGCTGTTTTTGAATAATCTAATAAAGTAAAATCTTAAAGGTATTTATAAAGGTAAAATGAATTCCGTTAATGATATAATAGAAAAACTAGGATTAGAACCTCATCCCGAAGGTGGCTATTTTAAAGAAACATATAGAAGTGAAGGCATAATAAGCAAGCAGGAACTAGGAGTTGCCTATAAAGCACATCGCAACTATTCCACTTGCATATATTTTTTGTTAACATCTGACAGTTTTTCAGCATTTCACCGCATCAAGCAAGATGAGATTTGGCATTTCTACGATGGTTCAGCCATACGCCTACACATGATCTCTGATCATGGAAAATATTCAGTACATATAATTGGAAAAAATTTGGCCAAGGGTGAAGTGCCTCAATTTGTTGTTCCTGGTGAATACTGGTTTGCAGCAGAGGTTATAGACCCTAATACCTACACTCTTGTTGGTTGTACTGTAGCACCAGGGTTCAGTTTTAACGATTTTGAACTTAAATCTCAACAAGAGCTAACAACTTTATTTCCTGATTTAGCGGATATTATTTCCAGATTAACGCATTATTAATCTTAAAATTAAAAACTACAGAACTCATCGCAAAATAATTTACATCAAGTGTATTTTGGTGGCAATTGGACAGCTCTAAACTTAATGGAAACTTCAGAAGATGTAACTCTAAATATAGCGTCAAAACAAGTATATGAATTCGATACCATTTTATCCTTAACTCATCACATCCATTATTTAAAAGGAACATTAGATACTCTTAATACAGAACAACTAACCATAAGAGACAACTACAGTTATGATCATCCAAATCTCAAAGCAGAAGATGATTGGCAGATATTTTTAAATACCATTTAGTTAGAGGCAAATATCTTTATGGACTTGGCTAAAACATTTGATGACTCAATTTTAGATACTTTCTTGCAGAAGAAAATATGGTAATTATCACAAAAACCTTCTAGGTATTATTGAGTATACACATTACCATGTTGGTCAAATAGTGATCATTAAGAAATTAGTCGGTTTAGTTTAAATGACATGATTAAAAATCATAAAAAAGTGACAAATGGCACCGGCTAAAACAAAAAGATGCCATATCACATGATTGTAAGGAATTCTTTCAATAGCATAAAAAACAATGCCAACTGTGTAGAATAGTCCACCTGCAAATAACCAAAGTACACCGTCGGTCCCTAAAGCATTTGCTGTATTTGTATAATCAAATACTATTAACCAACCCATTACCAAATACAGTAAGGTTGAGAAGGTCTCAAATTTCCCTGTAAAGAACAGTTTTAAAACCACACCAAAGGCAGCAATTCCCCAAACCGTCCAAAACAAGGGCCAACCTAAACTATCTCGCAATAGAATCAATAGAACTGGCGTGTAGGTTCCAGCAATAAGAAGATAAATGCTTATATGATCGACAATTCTAAAATAGTGTTTACGTTTTTCCCCGCGTACTGCGTGGTAAAAAGTCGAAGCCAGGAACAAAACAATTATAGATATACCATAGAATATAACACTAAACAAACTCCAAGGTTTGGTACCATTATCTGCATAAACTATAAGTAATACCAGTGCGGCTATACCTAATGCAGCGCCTATTCCATGAGACCAAGCATTTAGTTGTTCTTCTAGTTTAGTCTGAGTACGCATCTATTGCTTAGATTTTGAATTGGTCCATTTATTAACGCAGGCATAAAAATCAATGTCATAAGCAGGTCGTTGCCGTTTTAATTGTTCATTTTGGAAAGCACGTTGTAAAATATCTTCAATAAGGTAGTCCTCTTCAACATTAATTGGCACAAATTCGCGTTTTAATGAAATATCAAAAAGACTCGCCGTATTATTATACCAAAACGCTTTCCAACCACTACGAAGTTCTTTAATAAGCTCAAAGGCCGTTTTTCCGGTTTGTCTATGAATTAGCTTTACTAATATTTGTCCTTCAGTTTTGGTTAATTTCTTTAATTCTGCAGAAAATTCATCTTCAATGTACTTTTGAATGACCTTGGCATACCTCTTTTTCTCTCGCTTTTTGGTCAATGTCTCCAAACGTTCTTGCAGTGCCTCTAAACGCTCAGCCGCTAACTTTGCATAAGGATATACTTTTAGAGTCTTTCGTCGTAAAATGACATAACGGATTCGTGCATCTCTATCCTTAAAACTTAAATTCGGCAGCATTAGTACTTCATCTAATTCTATTTCAGTCACTGGAATAGAATCGCCTTCGATAATAAGGTAATGAACGACTGTAGAATCTTGCCCAACAGGCTCTTGTTGACAAAACCCCAACACTGAAAAAAAGAAAAAGATGTACGATAAATATCTCATGTTTTATAGCCTTCCAAAATCATTCCAAAGAACAATTTAGGTCCATTCAAAATTAAGAATTAATATATCCATTAACCCTAAATTCCTATTAATATTATTATTTTTAAAAAAAATTTATCAATGGCTAAAAAGCAATTACTTAAGAAAAAGTCGATGGACTTTTTAGAGAAATATCTCAATAACGCTTCTCCAACTGGATATGAATGGGAAGGTCAGAAACTGTGGATGAATTACCTTAAACCTTATGTGGATGAATTTATTACAGACACTTATGGTACTGCTGTGGCAGTTATAAATCCAAAAGCTAAATACAAGGTTGTAATTGAAGGTCATGCTGACGAGATTTCATGGTACGTAAATTATATTTCTGATAAAGGATTACTATACGTTATAAGAAATGGTGGTAGCGACCATCAAATTGCACCAAGTAAAGTTGTAAATATTCATACTAAAAATGGTATAGTGAAAGGTGTTTTTGGCTGGCCAGCAATTCATACACGCAGTCGTGCCAAAGAAGAGCCGCCAAAGCCAGACAATATTTGTATTGACATAGGTGCGAAAGATAAAAAGGAAGTTGAAAAAATGGGAGTTCATGTTGGATGTGTTATCACCTATCCAGATGAGTTTCATATTCTCAACAAAGATAAGTTTGTTTGTAGAGCTTTAGATAATAGAATGGGTGGTTTCATGATTGCTGAAGTGGCAAGAATACTTCATGAAAACAAAAAGAAATTACCATTTGGTCTATACATTACAAATTCTGTTCAAGAAGAAATAGGGCTTCGTGGTGCAGAAATGATTACAGAAACAATTCAGCCAAACGTTGCTATAGTAACAGATGTCACACATGACACCACTACTCCAATGATCGATCCTAAAAAACAAGGCTTGGCAAAAATTGGAGATGGACCTGTTATTGCTTACGCGCCAGCTGTACAACAAAAGCTTAGAGATTTAATTACAGACACGGCTGAAGAAAAGAAAATCCCATTTCAACGTGCTGCATTATCAAGAGCTACAGGCACTGATACTGATGCTTTTGCTTACAGTAATGGTGGTGTAGCATCTGCATTAATTTCTTTACCGTTGCGTTATATGCATACCACTGTTGAGATGGTTCATAAAGATGATGTTGAAAATGTGATTAGGTTAATTTATGAAACCCTATTAAAAATTAAAGACGGAGAAACCTTTAGTTATTTTGAATAAGTAAATTCCCGCTATGCAGCGGGAATCTTTTTATATGGATGAATACATTGACATTGTAACGAAAAAAGGAGAACCCACTGGAAAAACTGTATTAAAATCAGAAGCGCATAAAAATGGCTGGTATCATAACACCATTCACTTATGGCTATATACCAGGCAAGGCCATGTTTTATTGCAACAACGTTCTCATAAAAAAACGATACATCCTTTATTATGGGATGTTTCCGCCGCTGGTCATATCGATGCTGGTGAGTCTTTTATTGGAGCTGCATTGAGAGAAACTAGAGAAGAATTGGGTTTGCAATTAGAAGCAAATGCACTTACCAAAGTTGGAACATTTTTGCATGAAACGAATTATGGTACTATTCAGGACAACGAATTCCATCAGGTATATATTGCTGAATTAAAGGTGCCATTGGATGCACTCAAACCTTTAGAAAAAGAGGTTGAGGCCATTAAATTGGTTAACTTTAATGAATTTGAGCTATTATTAGAACACAGTGAAACTAATCATCACTTCATTGCAACCAACAAATCCTATTATAGTTTCATTTTAAAAACTATTAAAACAACACTCAGCTTATGAATTTAATCCTCATGGCAGTTGCTCCAGTAATGGTAATAATCCTTTATATCTATTTCCAAGATAAATATGAAAAGGAACCAATTGGTCTACTTTTAGCAAGCTTTCTTTTTGGTGCCATTGTAAGCATATTCATTGTGACATTATTATATGTTTTTACAGGTCAGTTTATACCAATAACAGACGAATACAGCTTATGGCAACAATTTATTCAGGCCTTTGTGGTAGTGGCTTTTTCCGAAGAGTTTAGTAAGTATGTTATTGTAAAATATTTCAATCAACCCAAGAAAGCATTCAACGAACCTTATGACGGTATCATCTATGCCGTTATGGTTTCTATGGGCTTTGCATGTACTGAGAATATCATGTATGTGCTTGAAGGCGGTTATCAAACTGCAGTTCTGAGAGCTTTTACAGCCGTTCCTGCACATGCCACTTTTGGCATTCTTATGGGCTATTTTATGGGTAAGGCCAAGTTTTCAAATAATAGATTTAAACTTAATATGGCTGGTCTATTTCTTGCTGTATTTTTTCATGGAGCTTACGACTTCTTTTTATTCATCAGATTCATTCCTGGTATTTCAATTGGAGCCTTTATTTCGCTAGCGGTGGCGCTCTACTTATCTCGTAAAGCCATTAAAAAACATCAAAACAATTCAAACTTTAAATCTTTGTAAAAATCACAGTTTAAAAGTCTAAATTTTCATATTTTGCAATAAGAATTACAGTTTTCTGGTAATCTTCTAATTTTTCAAAATTTATGTACAAAATAAAAGTCGATGCTTCTCACGTTTTTGAGGTTTCAAAAGCAGATTGTGAAGCACTTGATGCTGTAGAAACAACATCAAATCATTATCATACGATTGCAGATAATCAATCAATAGAAGCAACAGTTATCCAATCCAATTTTAATTCTAAAACTTATACTGTAAAAGTAAATAATAACAGTTACCAAGTGCAAATAAACGATGTCCTAGATCAACAAATTGAAGCTCTTGGATTTGAAATTGGAGCCTTAAAAAAGGTTAATGAAATTAAAGCACCAATGCCAGGATTAATATTAGAAATTAATGTTACTGAAGGTGATGAAGTTAAAGAAAATGATGCGCTCTTAATCTTAGAAGCTATGAAGATGGAAAACGTTTTAAACTCACCAAGAGATGGAGTCATTAAGTCCATTAGTGTTAGACAAGGTGAGACCGTAGATAAAAATGCCCTATTAATAGAATTCGAATAGTATGAAAAAGATATTAGTTGCCAATAGAGGAGAAATTGCTATTCGTGTTATGCGCACAGCAAAAAAAATGGGGATTAAAACAGTTGCCGTTTTTTCAGAAGTGGATCGAAATTCTCCACATGTAAAATTTGCCGATGAAGCTGTGTGTATTGGTCCTGCACCTTCTAACCAATCTTACTTAAAAGGGGATAAAATTATTGACGTTGCACAAGCTCTAAATGTTGATGGGATTCATCCTGGGTATGGATTCCTCAGTGAAAATGCAGAATTTGCTGAACTCTGTGAAAAAAATAACGTCATATTTATTGGACCTCGTTCTAAAGCTATTAAAATGATGGGCGATAAATTGGCAGCAAAAGATGCTGTTAAGGATTATGATATTCCTATGGTTCCAGGTGTAGATCATGCGGTTCTAAATCCTAAAGAAGCCGTAGAAATTGCACGACGTATTGGCTTGCCCATATTAATTAAAGCTGCTGCCGGTGGAGGTGGAAAAGGCATGCGAGTGGTTGAAAACGAAAGTGATATTGAAAGTCAGATGAATCGCGCGATTAGTGAAGCGACGTCTGCATTTGGAGATGGCTCTGTTTTTGTAGAAAAATATGTGGCCTCTCCACGACATATAGAAATTCAAATTATGGCAGATATGCATGGTAATTACTTGCATTTCTTTGAACGAGAATGCTCTGTGCAACGTCGTCATCAAAAGGTCGTTGAAGAAGCTCCTTCTGTAGTTCTCACAACAGAACTAAGAGAGCGTATGGGACAAGCTGCAATTGATGTTGCAAGATCTTGCGATTATATTGGTGCAGGCACTGTTGAATTTTTATTGGATGCAGACCATAACTTCTATTTCTTGGAAATGAACACACGTCTCCAAGTAGAACATCCTGTTTCTGAATGGATTGCAGGTGTGGATCTTGTAGAACTGCAGATTAAGGTGGCTAGAGGCGAAAAACTAGATCTGAAGCAGGAAGATCTGAAAATAAATGGACATGCTTTAGAATTGCGCGTTTATGCAGAAGATCCTCTGAATGATTTCTTACCAAGCGTTGGCAATTTAGAAGTGTATGAACTTCCTGTAGGAGATAATATCCGTGTAGACAACGGATTTGAAGAAGGTATGGATATTCCTATTTATTACGATCCGATGCTCTCAAAACTTATTACCTTCGGTGAAACCAGGGAAGAAGCTATTGAACTCATGATAAAAGCCATAGACAATTATGATGTTAAAGGGGTACAAACAACGCTACCATTTGGTCGTTTTGTTTGCCAGCACGAGGCCTTTAGAAGCGGAAATTTTGACACCCATTTTGTGAAAAAGTACTACTTACCTAGTCTGCTTGAAGAACAACACAAAAAAGAAGCTGAAATCGCTGCAAAAATAGCCTTAAGACGCTATTTAGAAGACCAAAAACTTTTACGATTACCAAATTAAATTCACATGGACACTAAGATAAAAACACTAAAGGATAAAATTGAGCAGGCTAGACTTGGCGGTGGACAAGCGCGAATAGACAAACAACATCAAAAGAAGAAACTAACAGCAAGAGAACGTGTCTTATATCTACTTGATGAAGGATCTTTTGAGGAAATTGGTGCATTAGTAACGCATAGAACCAAGGATTTCGGAATGGCAGATCAGCAATTTTACGGGGATGGTGTTGTGACAGGATATGGTACCGTTGGAGGACGTTTAATCTATGTCTTTGCACAAGATTTCACAGTATTTGGTGGCTCTCTTTCAGAAACACACGCTGAAAAAATCTGTAAAATTATGGATATGGCTGTCAATGTAGGGGCGCCAATCATTGGTTTAAATGATTCCGGTGGAGCGCGCATCCAGGAAGGTGTAAGATCCTTAGGTGGTTATGCCGATATTTTTTACAGGAACGTAAATGCTTCTGGTGTTATTCCTCAAATATCTGCAATCATGGGACCATGTGCTGGAGGAGCGGTTTACTCACCTGCTATGACTGACTTCACCATTATGGTACAAAATACGAGTTACATGTTTGTAACGGGACCTAATGTCGTTAAAACAGTTACCAATGAAGAAGTAACCAGCGAGGAGCTTGGAGGTGCTAGTGTCCACTCAACAAAGTCAGGAGTTGCACATATTACATCAACAAATGATATTACATGCTTAGAAGACGTCAAGAAACTTTTAAGCTACTTACCACAAAGCAACAAAGAAAAACCTGCTGCTATCCCTTTTAACATTAAGGATGAGTTACGAGAAGTTTTAGATGATATTGTACCAGACAATCCAAACAAGCCTTACGACATGCATCAGGTCATTGAGGGTATTATTGATGAGAATTCATTTTACGAGATTCATAAGGACTTTGCAGAAAATATCATTGTAGGATTTGCACGATTAGGTGGCAAGTCTATTGGTGTTGTTGCTAACCAACCTATGTTTTTAGCAGGTGTTTTGGACGTTAATAGCTCTACAAAAGCCGCTCGCTTCGTAAGATTCTGCGATTGTTTTAATATTCCATTACTAGTATTAGAGGATGTTCCTGGATTCTTACCAGGAACCGACCAAGAATGGAATGCTATTATTACCAATGGCGCAAAATTACTCTATGCGTTTAGTGAAGCTACAGTTCCTAGAGTGACAGTGATCACTAGAAAAGCATATGGCGGAGCTTATGACGTCATGAACTCAAAACATATTGGTGCAGATATGAATTTTGCCTGGCCTAATGCTGAGATAGCGGTAATGGGTGCTAAAGGTGCAGCTGAGATTATTTTTAAACGTGAAATTTCTTCTGCAGAAGACAAAGAAGCCAAATGGAAAGAAAAGGAAGCAGAATATGCCGAATTATTTGCTAATCCATATAGTGCTGCTGAACGTGGGTTTATAGATGAAGTCATTTTACCGCATAATACAAGACGTAAACTCATCAAAGCATTCACCATGTTAGAGAATAAGGAGGTTAGTAAACCAAGTAGAAAGCACGGTAATATTCCGTTATAGAATTCCTATTTCATACAATCAGAACAGTGTCCTTTTAATAAAACATCTGCGGACTCAATAATCCGGTTTTCTATACTTGGAATTGGAATATTGATTTCAAGACATTCAACTTTTCCACACTTCTCACATTGAAAATGAGGGTGGATGTCATTGTGATGATGAGCATCGCATTCGCGGCATTTTGCATACCACGTAAGACCGTTAGAGCCTGTAAATGAGTGAATAGCACCTTCGCTTTCTAGTCGTTCAAGAACACGATAGACAGTTGTCTTATTCATATCGTTCTTTAATTGTTCTACAAGATCTACAACAGACAACGCCTCACTTGAATTTTCAAAAATAGACAGTATAAGGTTTACCGACTTTGTTTTACGTTTTACACTCATAATACAAATTTAGTGCAACACTATTGCAATAACAAATTTTGAATTATTTTCGCAACTAAGTTGCAATAATATATTATGGTTACACTCAATCAAGTCTCAAAGTCATTCAAAGGCAACAAAGCCGTTGATAAATTAAGTCTAGAAATTGCCGAAGGTGAAATACTTGGTCTACTCGGTGCCAACGGTGCTGGAAAATCCACAACTATAAATATGCTGCTAGGTTTTATTAAACCTGACTCTGGTGCAATTAGCATAAACCATATTGATGTTGTCACTAATTCAGAATCAACCCGCAAATTAATAGGATATATTCCTGAGAATGTAAATCTTTACAATGATCTTTCTGGTGTTGAAAATCTCGATTATTTCTGTAGACTTGCCAATCTTAAGTACGAACCCTCAAAATTAGGTGAGTTCTTATTAAAATGTGGTCTGCAGTTAGAAGCACACCACCAAAAGATTTCATCCTACTCCAAAGGAATGCGTCAAAAAGTAGGTATAGCCATCGCCTACGCAAAAAAAGCCAAAGTACTTCTCCTTGATGAACCTGCAAGTGGTTTAGACCCACTAGCTAGTAACGAACTGTCTGTCTTACTTAAATCTCTAGCGGCATCAGGAACAAGTATATTAATGGCATCTCATGATATTTTCAGAGTTAGGGAGGTCTGTAATCGTATAGGTATTCTAAAAAATGGCATACTAGTTAAAGAATTAAACAGTAAAGAAGTTAGTGCTAACGAATTGGAAACCATATATCTTGAATACATGCAAAACTGAATGTAATGAGACAAATTATAAAAAACGAATGGCGATTACTCCTAAGGCATAAAATACTCTTGAGATTTTGTTTTTGCTTTCTATTAATTTTAATCCTTGCTATATTTCTTTCAAATCAGCAGCACAGAGCACAATTAAGCACTTATAAAATTGCGAAAGATGAATTAAGAGAGCAATGGGAAAGTATTGATTCTATGAATCCTCATAGTGCAGCACATTATGGCACATATGTGTTTAAACCTTCAAACATTTTAACAAATCTTGATGAAGGAGTTAATGGTGTTACTGGCAATGTATTGCGTGTTGAAGGTCATGTGCAAAATGAAATGGTGTATTCAGAAGCATCTCAGATGATGAGTGTGTCTAAGTTTGGAAAACTCAAAGCTTCACTTCTACTTCAATATATAGTGCCATTGTTGCTTATGTTTCTAGCATTTTCTACTGTTAATTCAGAACGACAACAAGGAAGATTGAAGACACTTCTGCTCCAAGGCACAAGCCTTTTTAGACTAATGATATCAAAAGCCATAGCCATTTGGCTATTTGGCCTGAGCCTTTTAGGATTTTCTGTGTTTATTTATACGATACTGAATTTTAATAATCTTAATGCAGAACTATTTTTAAGACTTATTTTATTTCTAATAAGTTATGGATTATATTATTTCATTGTCGTAGGGCTTACCATTTTTTTAACTATCTATTTTAAAAGACCTTTAATTGCATTAACGACAATGATTGGTATCTGGATCCTTTGGACCGTATTTATCCCAAATATAGTTATGAGTAGTGTTGAAAAATGGCATCCTCTACCCAATCGTAATGAATTTAAGTCTGCCATGAAAGAGGACCGCTCTAAAGGCATAGATGGGCACAACCCATCAGATGAGCGCGGTAAAGCCCTAGAAGAAAAGGTTTTAGCAGAATATAAAGTTGACAGTCTTTCACAATTACCCATAAACTTTGATGGTATAAGAATGCAAGCAGATGAAGAATACGGTAATATCGTTTGGGATAAACACTTCGGCAATCTGTCAAACGTTTTAATTGAACAAAAACAAAAGGTTCAGCTGTTTGGTATTCTCAGTCCAATGTTAGCGCTTAAAAATTCTAGTATGGGTTATGCAGGAAGTGACAACATTCACCATCAAGCATTTTTAAGGCAAGTGGAAGATTACAGACGTATTTTTATTAAACAACTTAATGATGAACATGCCTATGGTGGTTCTAAAACCGGAAATTGGGGATGGAAAGCTCAGAATGATTTCTTTAAATCAGTTAAAGATTTTAATTATAAAAGTACCGAACTAAAAAGTGTATGGACATACTATCTCACTGACAACATTATTTTATTGATTTGGTCGATTGTTACCATTTTAATGATTTTTTTAGGAACTAAAAGAATGCAAATTATATGAAAACCCTTGCTATTCTTAAATATGAGTGGATTCATTTTATAAGAAGTCCGTTTAAAATTGTTGCTCTTGTACTTTTTATTTTAGCTTCTGTTTATGGTTTACATAATGGATCAGATTTGTTTAAGACTCGAACCTTAGAAATAGATCGTATACAAACTCAAGCACAAGCATCCCAAGCAGATATTATTGCATATTATGATAAAAATTTAAAAGGCCCTTCTGACAGACCATGGGTTGATGTAAGTAAACCATTTTGGGCTTTATCGTATTCTTATGTCTATGAATTTAAATCACCTTCTCCCTTAATGGTATATGGAGTTGGACAAGCGGAGAAATATGGATATTACAAACGTATTACTGATAGAAGTAGCCCATATGATACTGATATGGCCGAAGAAATAGCCAATCCTGAGCGGCTGCAAACTGGATATTTAGATTTCACCTTTTCTATAATATATCTGTTACCCTTATTATTAATGATCTATCTATACACTATCAAAGGTACAGAAGTTGATACTGGTATTTTACCACTAATCACTGTTCAAGCAACACGCACAAAGTTATGGTTATGGACTAGAATTAGCTTCTATTTTATATTAGTACTGAGCATTTTAATTTTATTACTTTTTTATGGAGCTATTTTAACAGATGTATTTAATAATGATTTTAGTGGTTTCCTTAACTACCTAGTTATGATGTTATTATATCTAACTCTATGGACAATTATTTTTGGGCTCATTATAAATTACGGATCATTCAGTATTACAAATACTTTAAAAATGGTTGGTATTTGGTTGCTTTTCGCTTTTATTGTTCCAGGATCCATACACCAAGTTGTTAGTACTAAATATCCGGCAAATCTCATGATTGATTTTATTGATGCGCAACGGGACGAAAAGGACAAACTATATTCACTTCCAGACAGCATTTTTCAACAAAAACTCAATGAAAAATTTCCACAAATTTTAAACAGTATCGTAATGAAAGATAGTTTAAAGCGAAATAGAGCAATGAATGAATCTGCGGCTTCATTAACTAACGATTTAACCAAAAAAAGTTTAACAACTATAGAATCTAGTTATACTGAAAAGAACAAACTTATCAAAAGTACCTATTGGTTTAATCCCATAACTTTTTTTCAAAATAGGTTTAATTCTATCACTCAAACACATTTTGACGATTATCAAAACTACCGAGATCAAATTCAAAGCTTAGTAGATAAACAAATTGAAATTTTAGTATTAGATATTTGGGGTGATGTACAAGTAGATAAAGAAAGATATTTGGACTATATCAATATTTTAAGTAACTGATGTAAATTCATTTCATAAAAATTATCAAATAGGCTGAGCAATTTATACAATAAATTAAATGTGATAGCCTTCCACTAATAAATTCAGTAGTATAATAAGTTTGTTATTATTTGAATTTATAATGATACATAATGTTTAACGATATTTAAACTGGTGCATTTGACCTCAATTACCAAGACTGTCAATTCATTAGTAAAATAAAATTTTCACATCATTTTTTAACTAAAATTTCTGTTTAAAGATTCTTTAAAATAAAATACATTACTTAAGCTTGGTTTAGAAAAATATATTAAATTTGCAACTCAGTTGCAATAACTGAGTCGGGTTTTAAAAATAAATGGCGATTTCTCTAAAGAATAAAAATACTGTTGAGGTTATGTATTAAATTCCTATTGGTTTAGGTTTTCGCCATTTTTAAATTATGATATGTTCGTAAATTCATTTAGACAAAACAATTCTGATACTTTTGGTGCTTTAGCAAGTGGTTTGTGTTTACTACATTGTATTATAACACCATTTATATTTATTGTACAATCAAGTACAGCTGACCATGTAGAAGTGCCTGTTTGGTGGGGAACTATTGACATTATATTAATTATTATCTCATTCATTGCCGTATACTGGTCAGGAAAAAATACCACTAAACAATGGGTAAAGTTTGGCTTATGGCTATGTTGGGCCTTAATGAGTTTTGTAATTATAAATGAAAAAATAGGGTTATTAGAATTATCTGAATCAAGTATATATGCGCCGGCAATTGGCTTAATAAGTTTACACATATATAATAGAAAATACTGTAAATGCAAAGACAGTGACTTAAAAAGCATAACGAACTAATCTGATGAAGAAGGAACACTTAGATATAGAGATTTTAGGTGATGCTCATATAGCAACAAGCATAGATACACCTCTTAGACCAGATGCTTTTGAAAAATCTGATGATGAAAAAATAATTGCGATTCAGCACCATTTTAAAGCCATTATGCAAGAATTAGGCTTAGATTTAAATGACGATAGCTTATCTGGTACGCCTTATCGCTTTGCAAAAATGTATGTAAAAGAGTTGTTTTACGGTCTTAATCCTAACAACCGTCCCAAAATTTCCACTTTCAAGAATAAATACGGCTACAACAAATTATTAGTAGAAAAAGACATCAGTATAGACTCATCTTGCGAACACCATTTTTTACCAATTGTTGGAAAAGCTCATATTGGTTATATTCCAAGAGATACAGTCGTTGGACTCTCCAAAATTAATCGTTTGGTGGATTATTATGCACATCGCCCACAAGTACAAGAACGTTTGTGCTTACAAATTTTAAAAGATTTACAAATGGCATTAAATACTGATGATGTCATCGTAGTTATCAATGCTAAACACTTATGTGTATCATCTCGAGGAATTAAAGATAAAAGTAGTTCAACTACTACTATGGAATATGGAGGTTGTTTTAATGATATAGAACAGAGGAACGCCTTCTTAAAGCAAATTGATTCATAAGGTCAATTATTTTGTGTTTAATTAAATAAATTAAACGATTTGTTTAAGAAAAAAGCTCACCAGTATTGGTGAGCTTTTGGATTATTATAAGAAAACTATTCTATTCTGAGCCCTCAGATTGATCATCTGTCATAATTTTTATGATCTGCCTTCATTAGAGCGTAGGTTGATTCCATTTTTTTTAATCAACAACCATTACCTTATGCTCTACTTAAACAGTATCGTGTTCTTTCTCTACCTTTTTCGGTAGTTATTTCTCCTTTTTCATGAGTAGCTCCTAGATCAGTATACGTTTTTATTAATTCATTGTGCGTTGATATCAAAGCTTCATGATAATTAATTAGCGTATTATACTTTGCCTAAATATCTAGATAATAGAATCTGTTTCCTCATAGCTGCATGAGTTTCCATTCAAAATTTATACACAGATTTCAATGTCATATGTCCTTCTTAAACTATTAAATGATCTTTTTCCAAGGTTTCATGTTCAACTACGATTCATCATCCAAGACCTAGTCAAACATAAGTTTTCAGGAACATTATACTAAAAGAATTGCTCTAAGGACAAATTTTAAAAAATTGGTTTTTATACGACACTAGTGTTACGAACGGTTTTTATACAAAGCTAAATATTATCATTAATATCATTTTTAATCTAAGAGTCTTCTATGATAATTAATCTGACCTAAATGATAAGCCAAGTGCAACGCAAGATGAGTTAAGAAATATTCGGTAGTCATGTCATCTTCAAATGGATTGCGTCGGTATTCTGCTTGTAAATCCACTTCAGCTAACATTGATAGTGTTTTCTCTACCATTGTAATAGTTTCTGCAACTTGCTTTTTCATTTCCGAAACAGGAACATTTTTGTTAGAAAATTCCAAATCACGTTGCCTCACATAACCAGTATTTCCTAAAGTTGCACCAATAAAGTGATTAAGATTTCCAATTAAATGTAAACAAAGATTTCCTGCCGAATTACTGACTAAACCTTCCTGTTTCCAAAGATTAGATTCATCTTTATACAAGTCTAACTCATCAATTAACTTGTTTAAATCTCTCTTAAATAGCTTGATTAAAGTATCTGTTATCATCCCCATTTATTTACTAAATATAAGTATCTAAAATTAGTGAATTACCCAACCATAAATAGGTAATAATTAAGTTACTTTTGTCCTATGCAAAACCAAAAACGCACACAGTTTGAGTTTGTAGTCCTTATGGCTGCATTAATGTCTATTGTAGCCTTATCTATAGATGCTTTACTCCCTGCTTTACCTATGATTGGTGATTATCTGAGCGTTACTAATCCTTCTGAAAATCCAAAATTAATAACCTCAATTTTCCTTGGACTAGGCTTTGGACAACTTATTTTCGGACCACTCTCTGATAGTTTTGGACGCAAACCTATTGTCTACGCAGGATTTATTCTTTTCATTATCGCATCAATAATTTGTGTTACCACCAAGAATTTTGAAATGATGCTATTTGGTCGTGTTTTACAAGGTGTTGGACTAGCCTGTCCAAGAACCATGAGCATTGCAATGATTCGAGATTCTTATGAAGGAGATTATATGGCGAAAATAATTTCTATAGTCGTCATGGTGTTTATTTTAGTCCCAGTGGTTGCGCCAACTCTCGGTCAGTTTCTAATGAATCATTATAACTGGCAATTCATTTTCACCTTTAATCTCATATTTGGCGTTTTAGTTGTCCTCTGGTTTTGGATTAGACAACCAGAAACATTGAAGGATAATTACAAAATCCCATACCGATTATCCATTTTTAAAACCGGTACAGTTCAATTCTTTAGAATTAGAGCCGCAGTCATATATACATTGCTCTCAGGGTTTATCACTGGGTCATTTATGGTTTATCTCAGTACCTCACAGCAAATTTTCGAAAAGCAGTATGGCTTAGCAAAAGAGTTCCCTTTAATTTTTGCTAGTTTGGCTATAGCAGTAGGTTTAGCTACTTTTTTTAATAGTCAATTGGTTGTAAAATATGGCATGAAACGTATCGTGCACCTTGCCATGTGGAGTTTCATAACGACGTCATTGGTTTTTATTCTAATTTTTAATTCAGATAATAATCCGAGTGTAGAGATATTAATAACTTTTTTTTCAATTCAGTTTTTTACTATAGGGTTCCTATTTGGAAACCTTAGAGCACTGGCCATGGAACCAATGGGACATATTGCAGGAATTGGATCTGCACTAAATGGTTTTATATCCACTGTTATGGCCGTTCCAATAGCTAACTTCATCGGAAAATATGTTATTGATTCTGTAACTCCACTTTTCGTGGGATTTCTTGTCTGCGGAGTAATATCAATGGGCTTATTTTATTTTAATATCAGTAAAACTTCAAAATCATCGCATTAAATTTTATGTAGATTAATTCTGATTGATTCGATTTTTTAAAATGATTCTAGTTCTCTGGAAGTATTTGACTATTGTTGGCAATGGATCCTTCACTATATATAATACCATTGTATTTTTCGTTAAAAATGACCAATCAAAAATTTTCAATGGTTTTCTCTGAATCATATTGACAAATCCCTTGAGATTATAATAATTCATCAAATGATATTTAATACGCTTAATCGAAACTCCCTTAGCCAATAGACAATACAAATAAGGGAAATTATAACCCGCGGCAAGAGCTCCATCCATCGAACCCCAAAACCTCCCATTCACTTCAATAACCTTGATAGATTTAGAATTATTGTCATATCGCAGATCTATATGCGCAATACCTGTCCAATTTAAAGAACCCATAAGTTGCTTAACAACTTCTAGCACCTCATTATTATTTAAAAACTGTATTCCAATTGCTGGTGAAAACTCTCTATTTTCATAGAGAATTCCTCTTTGAACAATATGACATAAAACTTCACCGTTTTCACATAAAACACTGCAATCAATATCATAACCCTCTAAATATTCTTGAAATACGTAAGTTGATTTAAGAGTTTCAAGAAACATATTGAGCTCTTTATCACTATTTAATAATTTTATGCCTTGACCATCTAAATTTTGAACCGGTTTTGCAATAATTGGATAACTCGAGAGATTAATAGATTTTTGATCTGAAAGAGGATTAAAAATCTGAGTCTTAGGTTGCGCTAATTTAAATTTAGAAAGGTGCTCTGATAACTTTGCCTTATTAATAGCCGTTTTATAATCTTTTAAAGACGTCATAGGCACTAATTTATCTTTAGACGTGAGCTCCTCCTTATGAAGGATTAAATTTTCTACACATTTTTCATGAATTGGTAAAATTAAATCAATATTATGCTCAGAAACATAATTGTCAATGGCTTGCAACCATTCCCTAACACCTAATTTAGGAACTGCCTTATATCCAAACACATATTTTGAATAAGACATTGGTATATGACGCTTAGAAGAAATAACATGCACTTTAATGTCTTTACAAAATGACAAACAATACACCACTTGATAAAGTAATGGGTTTTCACCATCAGGAATTAAAATATCTATTTTTTCATTATTCAAACTCATGATTTACAGCTAATTTTTTTTGGCGTACTTTTTTTAAATAATCAAAAAATATT
>Ga0189289_10205_pt1 | contig 49883 bp, 46 predicted proteins | sample UW106minimetaG_FD_130313 | JGI IMG/M metagenome (GOLD analysis project Ga0189289, IMG submission 130313) | Marine microbial communities from the Costa Rica Dome - UW106 mini metaG | ecosystem: Environmental > Aquatic > Marine > Oceanic > Photic zone | place: Costa Rica: the Eastern Pacific...
ATACCAATCCGCATTAATAAGTGACCTCCTCAGAATGCGTCCAGCGGTTTTTGATTAAGGCGTCGCTATGAAGTAATGGTTGTTCCCTTTCGAATAGTGAGAACGCAGAGCAAAAGCCGCTGGAGCATTCCTTGCAGGCGAGTTTTAAAAGTGCTTACACTGCGTTGCATGACTTCGAAAGAGAACAACTATTCATTCAGTCATACGCCTTGTTTAAGCCCTTTTAAACTCTCGCTGAGTGATCAGTTATTAACGTGGAATGGTATTATTACCCAACAAAAAACGGCAAACGTAGAGCACGCTTGCCGTTAATTTATGGCTTAAAAAAACCTTTGTTAGAAAGAGTCGGGCACATGTGCCGTAGCGAGCTACACGTGCTTTTTAACCTGACTGATCAGCACCACAGATAAAGCCACCAATACACAGAAAATCATAAATGCATTTTGGTAGCTACCGTAGGCGTCGTAAATGGCACCTGTTGCCCAAATGCCTAAGCCGCCGCCAAAGGCATCTAATACCGTGATGGTACCTAATAATTTGCCTGATGCTTTAAGGCCAAAGTTGTTTACCGCATTGAGTTGCAATAAGGTGTAAAAACCGCCCCACATAAAACCAATTAAACCAACGGCAATGAGCACAGTATCTTCGCCGGTAAATAACATACCCACTAAGCCGAGTAGCATTAAACTTAAATTAGAATACAGAACGCGCCTACCGGTAATTTTGTCGGCCACTAAGCCAAATAGAAACTTACCGATGAGGGCAGGAATAAACAATACGCTGAGTCCCGCTGCGGCAGCTTGAACGCTAAACCCGAGATCCATTAGATGTAACACCAGGTTGGCCTGAAAGCCCATTATGGTGTAGAAGGTGAACATAGCGATAAAGGCAATTGACCAAAATGAACGCGTTTTAATGGCTTCTTTGTACGTTAAGCCGTGTTGGGAAAGATCGGCGCTTGGCGTTTGCGCGCTGCCATCAAAACCATAGGGCTTGAGTCCCATGTCAGTGGGGCGATTGCGCAGTAAAAATAATGCCAGTAAAAATAAGCTGGATGGAATAAGAGCAGCCAATTGCATTCCTTCACGCCATGTCATGCCATCCGCTAGCCAGCCACCAAATAGAGGGGCCAGCACGGCGCCACCCAATGAAGTGCCAACCACGGCAATACCAATGGCTGTTCCGCGCAGCTTAACAAACCAGTTCGAAACCAAAATAACAGCTACGTTTAAACCACAAGCCAGCAATACAATCGCAAATGCAGCATGAATCAAATATAGGTCGCTAATATTTTGAATATTGCCATAGGCGTAAAAGCTTAGACTGAGCACCACAGTGCCTACCATAATAAGAAACTTAACCCCAATTTTGTCGATTAACACGCCAATAATGGGAGCCAACAGGCCGGTGATCGCTAGGGTAATGAACCCTCTTAATTTAAGATCGCCCCGAGACCAGTCACTAAATTCGGCAAGAATAGCCCCATCGAACGCGGTGATGCCGGTGATCACCATGCCGTTAGAGACTAACAAGCACGTCATGGCAATAAATACGGTGATCCAGTGCATAGGATGTCCCGCTCGTTTGCCCTTTTCGGATACTGGGCTTTCATTCGACTCTGATACTGACTGCATGGGTATTCCTCTTGTATTGTTGTTATTTCTCTGCGCAGGACAGGAATTGTTATTATTAAGTTGGCCAGTTTTTCCCGCCTACCCAAGTACCGGCGTAAGCATTAAACGTTTGAATTTTTATTGATGCCCAAATATCGGCGAGATAATAAGGGTCGCTAAATAGCAGTGTTTTTGCCTGTTGAACCGTCGGGGCGTCCAGTATGTATAAAGACCCCACAATCTGTTCATCTTGCTTTAAAGGGCCTGCAACACATATTTGTGCCATGTTCGATTCCACCCAAGCAAGATGAGCGCCCAAATTTTCAAGCCGCTTATCTTGCTGGGATGGGGTTTTATCAACACAGTGAAATTGCACTAACATCGTCTTTTAATGCTCACTTATTGGGAAAAAGAACAGACGTAAAGCTGAAGCGCTTAGCTGGATAAATGCTTTGCGCGACAAGAATTAAGTCGTCATCTGCTACTGAATAATAGTGCCTAGTAATTTTCATGGCGGCTGAGTTTGCGCTTGCTGATAGCTGTGAAGCCAGCGGCTCAGGCAACAAGCAAGCAGATATTTGCTGTTCAATTTTGCCGATTTTCTTATCGTCTAACGCTTCTATCACGGCGTAAATTGCGGTTTTTTTGTCTTTTAGTTTTTCGTCCACTTCGTCTTGATGTGGGCGGCGATAGATATTCGAATAGCAAATCGGCTTTTTATCGTGAGGCTCAGTACGGATACCACCAATATGGATGCATTCATGACCTTCGGTTGTGTCAAGCAAGGCGGCTGTTTCTTCATCCAATACAATCATGTCGCTGACGTGCACTTCAAATCGGGTGTGCTGACCAAAAGCCAGAAGATCTTTTACCGAGTTAATGAACTGATTTATTTGTTCTGGCATGGTGTTACGTTTGACGAGCGTACCTGACCCTTGCTTGCGCTCAACTAAGCCAGTTTTTTCTACGTACCGCAAGGCTTCGCGGGCGGTGTGACGGCTTATCGAAAATTGTTCACAAAGCTGTTTTTCGGTTGGCAGCAAGGTATTGAGCGCATACTCGCCAGACAAAATCTGGTTAATGAGCGTCTCTCCAATGGTTTGATACAAAGGAAGTGCGTGCTTACTTGACTGAGATTTGATTTTAGTCATTTATCCTCGATGGTTATTCGAATAACAGGAAAATACCTGTTATAAATATGTCCGGACAAATCGAAGAGTATAGGAATAACACTAAATTGCCAATCAATCTTTCACTCACCAAACAGCTGTTAATTGACATTGATCAAAAGTCGGTCGCACCGCAAGATCTGACGCGAGCCGGTGCACATGTTTTAGATTGGGTTGCCTGTGCCAGCCTAGGTGCTGACTCTGCTGCAGGTTCTGCTTATCAAGCATTGTTAACCTTAGACGCAGGTGGGCCATGCTCGGCAATTGGCCAAACTAAACAGCTAAGTATGCAAAATGCGGCGTTGTATAACGGGGCGCTAGGCAACGTGCTGGAGATGGATGATATTCATCGTAGCTCTATTTTGCACCCCGGGCCCGTGGTTATTCCCGCCGCTCTTGCAGCAGCGCAGCAGGTTGGGTGCTCTGTTGACGTATTTTTGCGAGGGGTAATTCGCGGCTACGAGGTCACCATTCGTATGGGGGAAGCGATTGGTCGCAGTCATTATGCTTATTTTCATAATACGGCCACCTGTGGTGCCCTTGGCGCAGCGGCGGCGACAGCGGCCATTTTTGAGTTGTCGCAACAGCAAACCCTTTGGGCGATTGGTAATGCGGGTAGCACCACAGGCGGCTTATGGCAAATGCGTAACGAGCAAGTGCTAACCAAGCAATGGCATAACGCAGAAGCATGTCGTGCTGGGCTGATGGCCAGCTTTATGGCTAAGCACAACTTAAGTGGGCCGGAATATATATTGGAAGGCCCGCAAGGGATTTTTGCTGCCTTATCTGATGATTCGTGCCCCGAAGCGTTTATTCAAACGCACCCCAGTTGGCGAATTTATGACTGTAGCTTTAAGCCTTGGCCTGCCTGTCGTCACGCTCACCCTGCGATGGACGTATTGCAAGAGCTTATGCGTGAGTATGGCTTTAGTAGCGATGACGTAGCACATATCGATGTGGGGGTTTATCAAGACGCCCAAGTGTTTTGTGACAGAGAAAATCCGCAAACGAGCTTAGAAGCCAAGTTCAGTATTCAGCATGGATTAGCCGCCATGCTATTGTGGGGTGCACCAATGCTTGCTCACTATCTTCCTGAGGCATTTAGCCAAGCTAAGTGCAGCGCTTTACGCGGGGTAATTCGCGTGCAGGTAAACGCAGAAATTGAACGTCGTTATCCTGCCCGATTTGGTGCCAGTTGCACAGTACGATTGAAAAACGGAACTCAGTATCAGCGCGAACATATAGATACCTTAGGCGACCCAGAAAACCCGTTAACTGAGGCCCAGCGCCATGCAAAAGCGCATATGTTGCTGAGTCACAGTGGTATATCAGAACAACAAATACAGCAGTTGTGTCAGTTTGACTGGTTGCAGTCGGGGAATATTTCCACTTTCAGTGCGCTGATGCGTAATCAACATAGTGAATAAATTATGAGCCAACCTATTAATGCCATTGCCCTGTTGCTTGCGCACATCGAAAATACCGCTTATGAGCAGTTACCCGATACCACCATAGCCGCTTGTAAAACGTTTATTTTGGACTCGTTAGGCGTCGGAATAAGTGGTTCACGCGTGCCCCAAGTGAGCCAACTGAAACAGGCTGTAAAACAGTGGGGGCAAGCAGAACAAGCACAAGTTTGGGTGACAGGAGAGTGGCTGCCCGCGGTCTCTGCTGCTGCTATCAATGGCTACCAAATTCATAATCAAGAATGGGACTGTGTGCATGAGCCCGCGGTTGTACACCCTATGGCGGTGATTTTATCGTCTTTGATGGCTTATGGACAAGCGCACAATCTTAGTGCAAAGCAGCTTATTCTTGGTGTGACATTGGCGGTAGATGTAGCCACGTTGATTGGCCAATGTGTGACATCCAGTTTGAAGTTTTTTCGACCGTCAGTGTGCGGTTGCCTAGGAGCAACCGCTGGCATGTGTGCCATGCTGGGCGTAAAAGGTGAGATGTTAGCCAATGCCCTTGGCATTGCCTATAGCCAAATCAGCGGCACCATGCAATCCCATGTTGAAGGCTCACCTATGCTGGCGATGCAAATTGGTGTTAATGCCGCCACCGCTATTCGCGCGGTAGATATGGCCCGTGCAGGGCTAGAAGGGCCAAAAGATATTCTTCAAGGGCCCTATGGTTACTTTCACCTATTTGAAGACAGTTATGATTTGGCGCCCTTACGTGACAAGGTGGGTCGTGAATTTCAGATAGAGCAGGTTAGTCATAAGCCTTTTCCCACTGGCAGAGCCGGGCATGGCACCATTGATGGGCTACAACGATTACAACGCACTCACGGCTTTAGTGCCAAAGAAGTCGCTAAAATTGATGTGTATGCTCCGCCATTAATTAATAAGCTGGTAGGCCGGCCCGTAAAGCTAGGTATGGATGCCAGTTATGCCAAGTTGTGTAATGGCTATATTGCCGCCAGCGGCTTATTAAAAGGCGATGTCGGCGTCACCGATTTTTCCGCTGATTGCTTAGCCGACCCAGATATTCTCACGTTAGGGGCCAAAGTCGATACCCATTTGAATCACGTGACCGACCCTAATGCATTAGCCCCTGTGCGGGTTGAAGTAAGGTTAATATCTGGTCAGCAATACCAGATAGAAATAGCGGATGTGTTAGGTAGCCCGCAAAATCCGTTAGATCGCCAAGCCCAATTGGCGAAATTTCGCGCGGCCTGTAAAAGCGCGATTGACCCTTTTGCTGAAGATAAAATTGCTTTTTTGATAAAACGCATAGACCAACTGGAACAGATCCCGAATATTAATCACTTAGTTGATGCACTCGTTAGTAATAGGTAAGCAGATGAAAAACACGGTTGATAACGCAGTCGGTATTCCGACAAGTCACACACAAAAACACACGTATCCCACCTATTTTGAGTCCTTCGATTATGACCAAATGCTTAAAGATTTTCCTTTAGGCGATGGGGTATTTGAGACCTTTAAAGGAATGAGCAAAGCCCGTTTAAAAACGTTGCAAAATGAGCGATTTATGGTGGTAGTGAAGCGCGCATGGGAGATCCCTTTTTACCAGCGAATATGGGGTAAAGCGGGTGTGAAGCCCCAAGACATTCAAAGTATTGATGACATTCAAAAGCTACCATTAATTTCCAAATCAGACATTATGGAAAGCGTTGAACAGTATCCACCGATTGGTGATTTTCATGGCCTTGATGGCATACCCGCTGAGCAACGTCCACCCTTGGTATTTCATACGACCAGCGGAACAACAGGTACTCCTCAACCCTTGTTGTTTGGGCCGAAAAGTCGAGAAGTACAATCGTTGCTGGTGGCACGGTCTTACCGGTTTATGGGCTTAAAGCCCGCTGCAACCATTCAGTCTTGCTACGGTCACGGCATGATTAACGGCGGGCACTACATTCGTGAAGCCGTTACCAAATATACCAATGCGTTATTTTTATCGGCGGGCACAGGGGTTGAAACACGCTCGGTGCAGCAGGTTAATTTAATGAAAACTTTCGGGGTGAATGTTCTCGTCGGGTTCGTTGACTACATCAAACGTTTAGCTGATGTGGCTAAAGAAGAAGGTTTAGAGCCGGGAAAAGACATAAAGATCGATATGATTATCGGCCATTTGGGTATGGAGAGCCGCGAAAGTATTGCTAAAACTTGGGGCAACCCAGAATTGTTTGATTGGTATGGTGTGGGTGACACGGGCACCATAGCTGCTGAGGGCCCGGACCACAGTGGAATGTATGTTTGGGAAGATGCACAGTATTTAGAATTACTTGATACTCAAAGTAATCAGCCGGTGACACCTGGTGATACAGGCAATATGGTAGTGACCTGCCTATACAAAGATGATGTGTACCCGATTATCCGCTTCAATACCCATGATATTACGCAAGAAGTCGTCGGGGATAACACACTTAATCTGCCGTTTAAACGAATTAAAGGCTTTATGGGCCGTTCGGACAATATGGTTAAACTCAGAGGGATAAACATCTACCCACAAGGTATTGGCCCAATGTTAGATGAACGCGAAGAATTCCTTGGGGAATTTATTTGTGAAGCGGTTCGCGACGAAACTGGGCGAGATGAAATGATAGTGCGAGCTGAGGTTTCAACCCCTGAGTCGCAACGAGCGGAGCTGCTGACAAAATACGCTGCAATATTAAAACGCAAGATAGGTATCGAAATACAAGTTGCTTTGGTGGGAGAAGGGGAATTAACACCACTCACCCAAGTCGATGTTCGCCAAAAACCTATTCGCCTAATTGATAGCAGGTTTAAATAATGGATATGGCACTACTCAGTCAGGATGTGAGCACCCATATCGCCCTGATCAAAGATAAGCAAATTTCTGCGCAAGAATTGGCAGAGCTGCAATACCGCTATATTCAACGGGTCAATCCTAAAATTAATGCGTTTTTACAAACTGCTTTACCTAATTGTGCACCTCAAGAGACGCGCACAGGTTCGGTGTTTCAAGGCATTTGTATAGGTGTTAAAGACAATATTGATGTGAAGGGATTTGCGACCACAGCAGGCATGGCGACCCGCATCGGGCGACCAGCGAAGCAAGACGCGTTTGTAATTAATCGTCTTCGTCAAACCGGGGCCCAGTTTATAGGCAAATTGAATATGCATGAGGGCGCGCTTGGTGCCACCAACCAAAATGAACATTTTGGTGACTGCCACAACCCGCACAAACACGGTTATACGCCGGGCGGTTCTTCTGGCGGCTCGGCCGCAGCGGTGGCCTCAGGTATGGTTGGCTTATCACTAGGTACAGATACTATGGGGTCGGTGCGTATTCCTGCGGCCTATTGCGGTATCTTTGGTTTTAAGCCAAGTCGCGGCGCGGTGAGCAACCATGGCTCAGTAACGTGTAGCAGGGTGATGGATAATATCGGGCCTATGGCGCGCTCTGCAAAAGATTTGACACTGGCCATCAGCGTGATGAAAGCATTTGACGAAAATTGTGCTGCCTCTATCGATTTTAAGGCAATTGATTGCTTTACTGCTTCTGACAATAAAGTACTACTGGTACCCGAAAACCTCGAAGGGTTAGGCGTATCCTCTGATATCGCTGCTGACTTTTCTGCCAATTTGAGTGCATTTACTGACTTAGGGTATACCCTTGAGTATTTTGATTTTTCTGATTATGACTTCGCTGCAGCTCGAAGGGCTGGCCTACTGCTTTGTGAAGCAGACATGCGTGTTGAGCATCAAGAAGACTGGCTAAACCAGCCGCAAAAATTCTCAGAATATATGCGCGGCATGTTGTCATATATAGAACGAAAAACCCCCATGGACATAATGCAATCTGAGCGAGTGCTAGATAATGCGAAAATTTTCGCCCGGCAACTGTTCAAGCAAGGCTGCGCCATACTGATGCCAACGGTTTTGCAACGCGCATTTTCGTTTGCACAGCCAGTACCGGCGAATCAAGCTGACTTAACCAGTTTTGCTAACCAAGCTGGTTTGCCAGCAGTGTCTTTACCAATGCTAAGTGACAATATACTGCCCGCTGGGATGCAAATTGTTGGGCCACTGGGCAGCGACAATCAACTGTTAGACTTAGCTGAGCGTTGGCAAGAGCACACCCAGTTTCGTTATATTTTGCCGAGCCTTGACTAACACTAATGCATGCCAAAAACGGTCAGGCGAACAGCGCTCTGGTTAGCTGTAATTAAGAACAATAGTTTTCCAAAGAAAGCGAATACTTCATGCTTCACTAAATTAAATCTAACAGGCGGCTGTTTGCCAAATTGCAAGCTGTCGCCATGGGATTGTAAACAGCATAAGTTCCACTAAAACGGCCTTTCATTCGGATGACTCACTCAATATCTCGTATTCAATAACTCGCACTCGTATTCAATAACCCGCATAAATAGCGGGGATAATAAGGGGCGCAATAAAGCCATATTGTATTTGCGGCCTGTTTAGAACGGCGTAATTCCAATGCGCTAAAGCGTGAAAAATATCCTTCCCTCTGCGCGTTTTTTATCGGTTCAATTAGCTAATTTTGGCATTTGATTGGTTGTGTAAAATGGCCGACTTGCTGGTTTTTTAACGCCTTAAAGCGCATCTGCTTTTAGTTTCTCTATCCTGAAACCCTTGTTATTCGCTGTTTATAAGCCGGTGACACAGACAAATTGATATTCATCATTCTTGATTAATTGCCCCTAGCGTAGAGTTTTGGCAAGGGTTGAGTGGTAATCAAATTGCAAGGCATGAACGATTATCCCGACTAAGAATAATGAAATATTACAAGGGTTAATCTATGTCTTTTTTGGAAATGTATCAGTTACCCATTTTAAGATGGCTACATATTGTGGCGATGGTGTATTGGTTAGGCGGTGAGTGGGGCGTATTTCAAACCTCATTCAATGTTATCAATCGTAAACTGTCGATGGATGAGCGACGCCGTCATATGGAAACGGCCTATCGTATAGATATATTAGCCCGAACCGGCATCATTATGTTATTGCCACTTGGTTTACACATGGGGCACATCTGGGGTGTTCAGCCGCTAGGTGGAAACTGGCTAACCGGTATGTGGATCTTGTTTGCGCTATGGTTGGGCTTATGTTGGTCAGCTTACATTTTCCGCGAAAGCGATACCGGTATTCGTTTAACTAAAATTGACGAGGGTATTCGCTTCATTGTTATACCGGCGCTGATGATCACTAGCCTTTGGTCACTGTTTGGTGATGGGCCCTTAATGGCTGAAACTGGGCAGAAATGGTTCTCTATTAAAATGTTTTTATATGCCTGTACTTTGGTGATTGGACTTAAATTACGCTTTATCATGCGTGAGTGGACTGAGCTATTTCGCCAGCTTGCAATGGGCGAGAACGCTGAAGTTGAAGCCACCCTAGACCGCTCTATTCGGTTTGGTAGAAAACTAGCATACCTTTACTGGATACTCATTTTAACAGTCGCGTTTTTCGGTGCGGTTAAACCGATGTAGCAAGATACGGATACAATCTCTTGATATGACAAACGCCACTTCATGATGTGGCGTTTTTTATATCTGCAGTCGTCACATTTTAAGCCGTGGCTTTTGAGTGATTAGCGCTTCTTGCTGCTAGTTTGAAGGTTCAGGCGTTAGGTCCATCCGGTATTGAAAACGTTCAGGGTGGTACAGGGCAGACAGGTAATCTACTAGGTTTTCATTTTCATCATATGAGCGACGAGTCAAACTTAACAAGGGAAAGCCCGCTTCTACACCTAATTCTTTAGCCACCTCCGGCGTAGCCGCAGAGGCACTTAAAATTTGCTTTACATGTTTGATTTCGATTCCATTTTTACGAAATATTTCAAGGCGAGTGGTCGTTTCTAAGCTAGCTTTTTCGTTAAACTTATTCAGCCCTTTGCTCCAACTCACATAGTAACCAAACGCTTCATGTAGGCGGCTTCTGACGCGCGTCATTTTCAATAAGGTTTCGCCTTCAACTAGGGCGAATTCTTCCGCTATTTCTGCTGGTGGGCGGGCCGTGGTTAATTCAACGACTCTTGCTTCTGAGTGCTGGCCCATAAATTCTAGCTCTTGCAGCATGCCGACTAAAGGTGCTTTGACCGGTTTGGGCTGATACTTATGCGTAACATGGGTGCCTTTAGCCCGGCGTCTTGCGACTAGGCCTTCGGCGGCCAGCTCGTCAAGTGCGCGCTTGGCAGTGATCCGTGAAATGCTGAACGCCTGAGACAGGCCCAATTCAGTCGGTAACTGTGACCCATCTTCTAAACTACCGTTCAAGATATTCTGTTTAAGCAGGCTGTAAAGCTGGTAATAAAGGGGCGTTGGTGACTCTTCATTTAACTTGGTCTGATTGAGCGAAGCAAATTGAGCATCGAGTGACATGGGTTATCCATCTCCATATTTGGGTGGTTCAAGAAAATGATATATCAATATAACAAGATAACATAAATAGTGGAGCAAGTCTTTTGTCAAAGGAGAGCTCAATGATCTGTTGTCAGGGATATCATTATCCTGTAATGTCCTAATGATAGAACAATAGGTTTTAAGTTGATGCGGCACCTAAAAGAACTTAAAAGCAAAACAATAAAATTGTCAGGAGAACGCTTTGAATACCGATACGCTACCTAAGCAAGATATGTTGACTGCCATGATTTCAATCTTAGGCAAAGACAATGTGTTAACCGATGATTACTCTACTAGTTTGTACGCCCAAGACGTATTCACCAAAGATATTCCAGCCACCGTGGTTGTCAGCCCAGGTGACAAACATGAGTTATCAGATGTATTAAAAATAGCGACAGAATTTGAGATGAATGTGGTCCCTCGAGGGGGTGGTATGTCATATACCAAGGGCTATGTACCGGCCAAAACCCAAAGCGTTATGATAGATCTTGGCCGCATGAATCGCGTTTTAGAAATAAACACCCAAGATATGTACGTCACCGTAGAAAGCGGCTGCACCTGGAAAAAACTACACGAAGCGCTTAAAGCTCAAGGTGTACGAACGCCTTACTGGGGAACATTGTCAGGCAGCAAAGCGACTGTAGGGGGCGGTTTATCGCAGAATTCGATTTTTTGGGGTTCTGGTCAATTTGGTACTGCGGTTGATTCTGTTATCGGGCTCGAAGTGGCATTGGCTGATGGAACATTAGTGACCACAGGCTCTGGGGCGCAAGTTAATGGCAGTCCTTTTTTCCGTCACTATGGTCCTGACCTGACTGGCATTTTCACTTGTGATAATGGCGCGTTAGGCTTTAAAGCAACCGCCACATTTCGCCTAATACCTGAATTACCCGCAAAAGGCTTTTTAGCGTTTGATTTTAAACAAGGCGATGATTGCATTGCGGCCATGAGCGAGATTTCTCGCCAAGGATTAGCCATGGAGTGTTTTGGTTTTGACCCTTTTTTACAAGCCCTTCGCTTAAAGCGTGAAAGCTTAGCCAAAGATGTAAAAGCATTGGCAGGCGTGATGAAGTCATCCGGTTCATTTCTTGGCGCACTCAAAGATGGAGCGAAGTTAGCCATGGCGGGGCGAGGCTACATGAAAGATGTGGGTTACTCGGTGCAGATTATTGTTGAAGATCGTATTGATGCCGCCGTTGAGGCGCGTATGAATGACATCCGTGCTATTGCCAAGCAATTTAACGGCAATGAAATTGAAAATAGCATTCCTAAAATTACGCGTTCTAATCCATTTGGGCCAGTCAACAATATGCTTGGGCCCCAAGGCGAACGCTGGGTGCCAGTGCATGGTTTGTTTCCGCATTCTAAAATTAAGCAGGCTCATGATGGGGTGGAAGCCATTTTTGCCGAGCATGCCGCTGATATAGAAAAGTTTGATATTGGTGTTGGCTACTTGTTTGCCGTGGTGGCCAATAACTGTTTTGTATTAGAGCCGGTATTCTTTTGGCCCGATGCCTACACCGAAATTCACGAGAAAAGTGTTGAGCCTGACTACTTGGCAAAAGTGGGTAAACACGACGAAAACCTGCCAGCCAGAGCCAAGGTACATCAAATTCGTACTGAGCTAAGCAGTTTCTTTAAAGAGCTTGGTGGCGTGCATTTGCAAATAGGCAAAACGTATCAGTTTAAAGAGGGTATTCAGCCTGATACCTACAAGATGATCCAAGGCATAAAAGCAATGGTCGACCCTGACGGGCGAGTTAATCCTGAAACATTGGGATTAGGGTGAGTTTATGCCGAGTTTTCCAGTATTAAAGCACTACGTTACGCTAGGTGGTGATGCTCCTTGGCAATTGCACTATCGAAGCCAAGGCGCAAATCATTTACCTGTCATAGTGTTGTTGCACGCATCGCCTATGTCATCTGCCAATATGCTACCGATCATGAATGCCTTGTCGGACTCGTTTAAGGTTATCGCCCTTGACACCCCTGGATACGGCCAGTCTGACCCTTTACCACAGTATAAAGACACTCAGTTGCAAGCTGAAAAAGGCGCTAAGCCCGATGCAAGCCTTACTCCATACGTGCAGGCTTTGAACGAATTTATCGATGCCTTAGAGTTAAAGCAGCCCTTGTTATATGGCTCTGCCACCGGCGCACAGATTGCCATTGAGTATGCCAAGTCCCATCCGGATTCAATCAAAGGCATGGTACTTGAAAATGCGGCTTGGTTTAAAGACGATGAGCGTGAGGCTATATTGGCTGAGTACTTCCCCGATATCAGTCCGCAAAAAGATGGTTCTCATTTGGCATTGGTTTGGAAAATGTCGAGTCAGTTATTTCACTACTTCCCCTGGTTTGATACCTCTGAAAGCGCTCGGGTCGGTAGTATTGATATGCCGGCTCACGTCATTCAAGACACCCTTATGGGCTATTTAACCGCAGGTGAAAACTACCATTTAGCCTATCGTGCTGCGTTTATGAATGAGCGACCAGAGCAACTGCAGCCGGTCACAGTGCCAACACATATATTGCGCTGGCCAACTAGCTTACTTAAACAATATGTAGACAGACTGGACGATGCAAATTTGCCGCCAAATATTCAAATGCGTTTCGCACCAGCAGGGATCGAAGGGCGCTTTACCGCACTAAAGCAATCCATGCTTAGTCTTAGCAATTCATCGGATGAGTAACATTATGGACAAAACCTTATTTGAAAAAATCTGGCAGCATCATCTTGTTCAAGAGCTCGACGATGGCGCAGCGTTAATCTACATCGACCGAGTGTTTTTGCACGAACGCACAGGCTCTATTGCCTTGAAAAGTTTAGAAGCCGATAAACGAAAAGTGGTTTCGCCTGAGCATGTATTTTGTACCATGGATCACATTGTTGACACTGTTATAGGCAGGGGAGATAACACCAAGGTACCCAGCGGAAAAAACTTTATTTTGGCCACTCGTGAAGCGTGCATTGATGCCAAAATAAAATTGTTTGACGTCAATGATCCACAACAAGGGATTGTACATGTTGTGTCACCGGAGCTTGGCATAGTGCAACCGGGTGCAACCTTGGTTTGCCCCGACAGCCATACGTGCTCTCAAGGGGCATTAGGGGCCTTAGCATGGGGGATTGGTTCCAGCGAGGCTGAACATGCACTGGCAACCAAGACCTTACGCGTCAGTAAACCTAAAACCATGAAGGTTAATTTTAACGGTCAGCTTGGTTTTGGGGTCACTGCCAAAGACATGATCTTGCATTTGATTGGCAAATACAGCGCTGCGGGTGGGGCAGGTTACGTCATCGAGTTTGGTGGAACAGCGGTGGATGCCCTTGATATCGAAGGCCGTTTGACTTTATGCAATATGGCGGTCGAATTTTCGGCATTTACCGGTTTGGTTGCTCCTGACGATAAAGCAATTGCCTATCTTAAGGGGCGTGAATACGCACCAAAAGGGGCGTTATGGCAGCAGGCTGTTGCTTTTTGGCAGTCGTTATACAGTGATGAACACGCGCAGTTTGATAAAACGATTGAGATAGACTGCGCTGATATCAGCCCGACGATTACTTGGGGTAACAGCCCCCAGCACGCTTGCGCCGTGGACTCGGTCGTGCCTTTTGCCCCCGCTGATGCCACGCAGAATCAACTTAAAGCGTTAAATCGAGCTTATGAGTATATGGATTTACCAGCAGGTAGTGCATTAAAAGGGTTGCCAATCGGGGCGGCTTTTATAGGCTCGTGTACCAATAGCCGTATATCGGATTTACGTTTGGCCGCAAAAGTTCTAAAAGGCCGAAAAGTCGCAGAAAACGTTAACGCGATTTGCGTACCAGGCTCAACCACAGTTAAGCGCCAAGCAGAAGCGGAAGGCCTAGATAAAATATTTATTGCGGCTGGGTTTGAATGGCGTGAAGCAGGCTGCTCTATGTGCTTCTTTGCCGGTGGTGAAAGTTTTGGTTATCGTCAGCGGGTTGTGACCAGTACCAACCGTAATTTCGAAAGTAGACAAGGGCCAGAAACGCGCTCGCATCTTGCTAGCCCTGCTACAGTTGCCGCTTGTGCTATCGCAGGATGTATCGCTGATGTGAGGGAGTATTTGTAATGGAAAAATTTACCGTTCATCAAGGGGTAGCTGCCCCGATGCTACAAATTAATATCGACACTGATGCCATCATACCGTCACGGGAAATGAAACTCGTGTCTAAACAAGGTTTAGGCGAGGGCCTATTTGCAGGCTGGCGCTACACATTACCTAATGGCCGCGAGCCGAATGAAGATTTTGTGCTTAACCAGGCGCAATATAAAAATAGCAGCATTTTATTAGCGGGTGATAATTTTGGTTGTGGCTCGTCTCGTGAGCACGCAGTGTGGGCGTTAAAGGAGTATGGGATCAAAGCGATCATCGCCCCGGGTTTTGGTTCAATTTTCTATCATAACTGCATCAGAAATGGCATTTTGCCTGTGGTACTTGGCAATGATGAAGTACTCGGACTAGCCAACCATGTTGAGAAAGACCCGCAGACGTGCCAGGTTAATATCAACTTACTTGAATGCTACGTAAGTGCGTTTAACACAGATCATCAAAGCACAGAGCTTGAGGCAACTGACTCAGTTAATGAAACGCTGCATTTTAGCTTTTCAATTTTACCCGCCCAGCGGGAAATGTTACTCGAAGGGTTAGATGGCATTGCATTAACGTTGAAATCAAAGTCAAACATAGCGAGTTTTAAACAGGCTTATCAGCGTCAGTATCCGTGGTTGGCCTGAGTATTACTGATAACTGAAGATAAACTCTGCTGGGCTCTAAATACCGACTATATTCACATCAAAGGCAGCTTGAAACACTTAGGAGCAGATCTTAAACGTGTAGATATGTTCTCCACTTTGGAAAAAGTCGACTATTTGGCAGCCCATGTCGCCAGATACAGGAAAAGATGCTCCGCTACCTTTTCCACCACTACCTTCTCCACCGCCTGCACCGCCATTCCCACCTACTGATGAGGTTTTAACTGTTAATAACCCCATATTCACAGCTTCCTCTAATTTTGTTTCAACACATTCGTTATCTATCGGGACAGGACCATTTTCTCCTTTCAATCTAGATAAGGTAAATCCAGCAACCCTAGAACTATCACTTAAATTAAAATCTGTGATTGGAATATTGTTTGCGTCATACCCAAGAACATCGACGGTGAAAAGTAAATAATCCTGCAATGAAGTAGCCGCCCCAGACCCATCAAATGTCACTACAAAAGCCGGATTTCTGCTACTGGCCTTGTCAATGATACTTAAGCCACTTCCCATAAAATTTAGGGAGTAGGTATTATTTTTTTTAAGCGGGTGAAGATTAGTATCGTTGTTTTTACTTGACAAATTTGTTGCTATTTCAAGTCGTGCAACGTCTTCTACGTTTTGCATTGCAGATGCATCTGTAATAGTACTTAGTGCTGTCTGCGTGGGGCAATTTGTCGTTTTAGCTTGGACGTAAGTAGAAGAAGTGTTATTGACGTTATTTATTGAACCATTGAGGTGAGAAATGTTACTTGAACTAGAGGTAATAGCGGAACCTAAATCTCTGTAGAATTTAGTTAAAACCGCAAACCCTTCTTCCATATTATCATTGAGTGCAATGCTATCTGCGTTAACATTCCATGGTGCATCTGGTTCATGATAAACGTTATACCGATAGGCTTTGCCACTGTCTCTATCAACGAGAGTGACTATTTTATTTCTCGATGAGCAGGTTTTTTTGGGACCAAAATCTTGGTCACATATAAGCCTATTAGCCATAGACGTAGCAAAGGCTTTGGCTTTATTTGGGCCTGAACAGTCTGTACATAGCAAGGCAGAATCTGCAAATACTGGTGATGTTGCAATTAGTGTACTTAAAAAAGCGAGTACTTTTTTCATTATTTAATCCATTAATATTAGTAGATAACACTTCTCAAGAATCGATTGACGTTTAGATCCCTTTAAGTTTCGAGACGGTTTAAAAAGTTACCATTTTTATGCTGCTCTGTCTTGCTTGGTATAGAAAACGTAAATTTTAACGAATATCGAATTGAAGGTAGTAATAACACGTTTTCAACCGGCTTAATGTCAAGGTTGATAATGAATAAGCAGCACATGACCAAAAGACTGGCTCTTTATTTATGCGTATAAAAAAGCCGCAGATTACGTTATTCAGTAACTGCGGCTTTGGTCCTGGGACTGTGCGTTAAATGCTATAGCTGTTGCGGTGTTAGGCGCTTATTACACCGAGGGAAAGTAGTTTTTCAATATCGTCATCGCCAAAGCCTGCGTCTTTTAAAGTCGCTACTGAATTTCCTTTATCGGTGGGAATGTCGTGGCGCAGAGGCATACGTTCATTATTCATCTCTAGAGGTAATCCCGGCAGTTTAGTTTTGACTCCATCTGGCAGAGTGACATCAACCAATCCACCTGCATTTAAATGCGGATCTTCAAATAAATCAGAAGGTTTGTTGATAGGGGCGAACGGCAAACCAGATTTTTCTAATTTCGCCATAAGTTCAGTTTTACTAAGTGTGGCAAACACCGCATTTATTACCGGTAAAATACGCTCTCGTTGAGCGACACGACCATTGTTCTGAGCGAGACTATGATCTTTTGCGAACTCGATCAGATCAAACGCTTCACAGAAAATTCGCCACTGGGTATCACTGACCACGCCGATAAAAACTTGTTCGTTATTAGCACATTGAAATATATCGTACACTGCCCACGCGGAGCGGCGCACAGACATGGGAGGCGGTGCTTCGCCTGTTACGGCCTGTTGTGCCATGTGTTGCCCAACCATAAATGCAGTGGTTTCATACAGTGAACAAGTAACGTTCTTACCTTCATGGGTATGGTGGCGCTCTTCAAGGGCGGCCAAAATACCAATGACACCAAACATGCCCCCTGTGATATCAATGACCGAAGAGCCTGCACGCATCGGTTTATCGGGAAGGCCTGTCATATACGCTAAGCCGCCCATCATCTGGGTCACCTCGTCTAGAGCAGTGCGATGGGCATAGGGGCCGCTTAAAAACCCTTTTAATGAACAGTAAATTAAACGTGGATTAATACCTTTTAATTGCTCGTACCCAAGGCCTAATTTGTCCATTGCGCCAGGGCGAAAATTCTCGAGTAAAATGTCAGCTTCTTTGAGTAATGATAGAGCGACGTCTTTTCCTTCGGCAGATTTTATGTCCAAGCAGACGCTCTGTTTATTACGGTTGTACATGGAAAAATACCCCGCACCTGAGCCTTTCAAACGTCTAGTGTTGTCGCCTCCTAATGGCTCAACTTTAATTACTTGCGCACCCAAGTCGGCCAAAATAACCCCTGCGGTAGGCCCCATAACCATGTGCGTAAACTCAACTACTTTAATGCCCGATAGCGGCAATCGTCCTGAATTTGGCATAACTGAATTTGTCATCGTTAGTATTCCCAGATTTATTGATAACGCACGATGTCTTTTTCAAGAAGGCGTACTTCATTGCAAAAAAGACTACTTTTTGTCTGTATGATATAATATTATAACAATAGAGTTTGAATGTAAAAGTAGCAGATTAACATTTGTCAATTTCGCTGCACCAACGCGATGCAGAGCCATTGCAAAAGGGCGTCTAAGCAACGTATTTTAATTTTGCTCGTTCTACTTTTTGCTTTGCTTCTTACCATGGTGCGCTAGAGCGTAAGACGTTTACATAGGAAAGTAGGATCTCATTATTCAACCTTGGTGCTTTTAAGCCTTATCAGTTCAAGGTTCAAAATTGGAAAACATATGGCAACGTTTGATATCGAAATCAGTGAAGTGGGGCCAAGAGATGGCCTGCAAAGTATTAGCACTATTATGCCAACGGCTGACAAACTAGCCTGGATTGACGCGCTAGCGGCAGCTGGCGTACCTGAAATTGAAGTGGGCTCGTTTGTACCAGCTAAAGTGCTTCCTCAACTTGCGGATACCGCTGAGGTGGCCAAATATGCGCGGGAAATCGCTGGGCTGAATGTCGCTGTGTTAGTGCCGAACTATCGAGGCGCACAGAACGCCATTGAGGTAAGGCCTACCAAAATGAGTATTCCTCTGTCAGTCAGTGAAACGCACAGTTTACGTAACGTTAAGCGTAACCATCAGCAGGTACTTGAAGAGGTAAAACGCATTGCTGAACTGGTGAAAAGTTTACCGAAAGAGCAACGTCCGAAATTTGAAGGTGGGTTATCTACCGCTTTTGGCTGCACCATAGAAGGTGTGGTGAGTGAAGACAAAGTCGTCGAGTTAGCCATTGCATTAATGGAGGCTGGTTGTGATGAAGTGGGATTATCAGACACCACAGGATACGCCAACCCGGCGCAAGTACAGCGTCTTGTAAAGAAAGTATGGGCCGCTATAGGCAAAGAAAACCTGACGGGTATTCATCTTCACAATACGCGCGGCCAAGGATTAGCAAATGCACTGGCAGCGGTTGAAGTCGGCATCACCACAGTCGATTCATCAATGGGGGGCATTGGTGGTTGCCCTGCAGCGCCTGGGGCGAGTGGCAATATCGTCACTGAAGATTTAGTTTTCATGCTCGAAGCCATGGGACTAAAAACCGGTATTGATTTTGACGGTTTATTTGCTGCACGAAAAATATTAGCGAATGCATTACCGAACGAGCCTCTGTACGGCTTTACCCCTGATGCAGGCCTGCCAAAAGGCTTTCAACGTGCAGTGTAAAAAAGTGAGCCCATTACATATGTTGAGTAAGTATATTCAAACCGGAGAACAATAATATGTCACGTTTATCAGCCTTATCGATTGACGCGCTACCTGATGACCTAAAAGCCACTATGATGGCAGGTGAGAACATAATGGGGTTTACCCCCAACGACGGTTTAATCATGGCTCGCGCCCCTGAAATGCTGAATGCCTTTTTAGGCTTGGTACAGTCAATTTATCAGCCTAGCGCACTGGATAATGACTTGAAAAAGCTGCTGGGTTTAATGACCAGTAGCGCAAGTGGCTGCCAGTACTGTCAGGCGCATACTCAATATGGCGCGTTAAAACATGGTATTACCGAGCAAAAAATAGCCGCTATTTGGGAATATCAAACCAGTGACTTGTTCAGCCCAGCTGAACGCGAAGCACTCGATGTAGCCCGCAATGCTGCCTTAGTGCCAAATGCAGTCACAGATGAGCAGTTTATACGCCTCAAGGCACACTTTAATGAGGTACAGATTGTTGAAATAGTCGGCGTAATCTCACTATTTGGCTTTCTAAACCGTTGGAATGCTACGTTTAAAACCGATATTGAAAGTGCGCCGGCAATGGCCAGCGCGAAATTTACCAGTACAAGCTAGCACAGCAGAAGAGGCTTTGAACGCGGTGGTAAAGCAAAGATATAGAAGAATACATACTGGTTACTAATGCTAAGCAAAAGAGAGGACTAAATGCAGTTAATCAACCTTCATCATTCACCATACGCTACGCGTGTGCGCATATTGATCCGCAAAAAGCAGTTAGATATTGCGATAGTGGCTCCCACTTTAGCTTTGAAAACACCAGAATTTTTGGCTGCTTACCCTCTTGGTAAAATACCCTTGCTAGGGCTAGATAACGGGCAATTTCTACCAGAATCGATAGCCATAATGGAATATCTAGAGGATGCTTATCCAACACAAACATTTAGACCTAATGACCCGCTAGCAGCGGCTCAATCTCGCGTATTGGCAAGCTTTACGGATACGCATTTAGCGCCTGCTTTGTTGCCGTATTTTAAGGCGATGATGTTGCCGGAATTTACCTTTGATGAAAACGCACAATATGACGTGGTAAGAGCCACGCTTGAAAAGCTCGATCAGTGGCTTGCAACAAATACCGACATGGAAAGCCAGGCGCTCACTTTGGGCGACATTGTGCTGGCCCCTACATTCTGGTGGGTTGATGTCACCGTAGGCGCAAAGGCAAAGAGCGAGATAACCATCGGATTGAATAGCCTAAACCAATGGTGGGACTGGGTGCGCAGTGACGCTGATGTTCAAAACGGACTTAGTGAAATGGCCAGTGCTTTTGCGGCTTTTCAACGCCAACAAGCGTGATACACCACACTAACAATAAACAAACGCGGAAAATTAAACATGAAAGAAAATATTCAGGTACAGCTCGCTTCAACACCAGAGTCACAACCGCAGCCGCAACACTTTAGTGTTGTCAAAGGCGACATGCCCAAAGCGCAAGATAAACAAATTCTATGTGAAACTTTGTATTTGTCACTCGACCCCTATATGCGCAGTCAAATTGCTGGCCGTCATATGTCTGGCTCGGTTAACCCTGGTGATGTTATGCGCGGTGAAACCGTGAGTAAAGTCGTTGAATCTCATCATTCTGATTTTCAAGAGGGGGATTTAGTTCGCTGCTTTGGGGGTTGGCAAAACTACTCGGTGCATGATGGCGATAGTGTTTTTAAAATTCAAAAAGAAATTGCTAACCCATCGTATGCCTTGTCAGCCCTCGGCATGCCGGGCCTAACGGCTTACGCAGGTATGATTTGGCAAGCTCAACCGAAAGCCGGAGATGTGGTAGTTATTCCAGCGGCAATCGGCGGTGTAGGATCAGTCGCTGGGCAGTTAGCAAAAATACACGGCTGTACGGTTATCGGTATTGCTGGCACAGACGAAAAGTGTGATTACGCTGTAAAAAACCTTGGTTACGACGCCTGTATTAATCGTAAAAAAGGTGACTTAGGTCAGCAGCTTGATGAGTTGTGCCCTAACGGTATTGACATCTTTTTTGATTTAGTTGGCGGCGATATGCTGAATACTGTTTCTGAAAGATTGGCCGTTGGTGCCCGAGTGATATTGTGTGGCCTAATGGCCGACTATAATAAAACGACGCGCAGTATGGGGCCGCCTCCTGCTATGTGGATAAAAGCCCGTGCTATCGTTTATGGCTTGGTGGTGTATGATTTTGAGCCACGCCGAGATGAGTTTGTCGATGCCTGCGTAAACTACATAAAAGAAGGGAAACTAACAGTGCGCGAAGATGTTGCCAATGGGTTGGTTGAAGCGCCTGAAGCATTCTGTCGTTTGATGCGCGGCGAAAATATGGGCAAATCAGTGGTCAAGATTTAGCTTGCTCACCTTGCCATCATGCCTTGTGCTTTATTGACCGCGCTTGCGGCGGTGAACAAAAAAGAGATCTGATAGCGTTTTAACGAAAAATAAACGTATCAGATCCCTTCAGCCTTTTAATTACTTTGATAAAGTGCTTAATTCAAGCGATTTAGCGTGCTTCGCGCTTTGCGTGTACGAAAAGCCATAACTGCAAATCCAGCGAATAAAATGCCTAACGCGCTAGGCTCTGGTACTGCATTTGGGTTATTCACTGTGATGCGCGCACTGTTAAAGTCAACATCTGTAATCTCATTGCCGTCTTGGTCACCGAGTAACACTGAATCAAAGGCCACCGAGCTGCTACCATAGTTTGTGCCGGTAAACTCGATAGTAAACAGTAGAAATTCACTGGCTTGGTTATCAATCAAGTATTGTGCTTCTTCTAGAGATGATTCGAGAACGGCATGTAGGTTAGCACCAGATGAGAATTCATCTTGAAAACTAAACCCTAGCTCTGTACCGAAGATGATATTGCTTACCGACAAAATAGAGTCGTTGAAAGCAAGCTCAAAATCAAACGCACCTAAATACTGATCGGTCGCAAAATCAGAAATGGATACATCAATGCTAGCGGTATCACCGAGCTCAATGGTTTGTGAACTTGGCGTCATGGTGATTAACGCGGCATTTGCAGATTGTGCCACAAGACCTAGTGCAATTAGGGCATAGCAAGCGTACTTAACTTTATTTAACATGTTTCATTCCTCTTGAGTTAACCTTCTTTACTTTTTAAAGCAGCAATTTCTACAGAACAGCACAACGATTTTGCGTACATTGAATGGCGCATTGTCTGAAGTCTAGGGTATTGATCACGCCATTTCCGTCGTTATCACGCAGATCGCCAGGTAAAGCCGACATGTTGCGGGCAGCACGGATCATCATTAAATCATCCATATCAACGTTCATATCGCCGTCTATGTCACAGGCCATGGCCTCTTCATCGGTGAATTCAATTTCTAATGCACAAGTATTACCCGCACCATCGACCCCTTCAATGCTCGCTGAACCAGGCTGGGATCCATCGATTCTTGTAGCACTGACGCTGACACTGCCATCGCCTGCGGCAAATGGGCTTACTGATATACTGACGTTGGTTGAAGACAATGTATTGACGAAAAATACCCCAGTATCGGCATCTAATACCCCGTTATTGTTGGCATCTTCGCCTGGATCTAACTGGCCGTTATTATTAAGATCTTCATCATTGGTATTGTCACTCACGCTGCCACTGGCCATATCGCCATTCATGGTCACAGAGCACACTGGTGGGAATGGGTCACCTTGAGAATTAATAAAGCCAAATAAGGCACCACCTGGATAAATATACGAATCAAATCCATTGTATCCCTCGACTGTAATGCCGTGCGGATTAAGAGACGAAGTCGTGTGAGTACCTTGGGTTAATTCAATCACTGCAGAGGAAAACGGTATATCGTCAAAGGGGGTGAAGTCGCCAGCGGGCACCGGAACCCCATCAAGTAAGAGCGAACCTACATCAGCATTGGCGGCAATGATGGTTGCAAAATTTTGCACAAATTGCGAATCACCTACAGTCGAAAATGTATAGTCAGTTAAGTATTGCTCTGATGGGATCATATTACCCATTGCAGGGTCGCCTAGTGTTGCACCAGGGGAACTTTGTCCAGGCATATATTGGGTCACGAAGATAGGGTTATCGCCGCTAAACGACAGGTTGCCAGTGAGCAGTGGTGTTTCAATGAACTCGCCGCGATTAATCGTACCTTGAAATATGCCATTTATCTCAACTGACGTATTGTCTTCAGATGCCACTATTCGGTAAATAGTGCCCGATGGGCGATTAGGTAGGTTTGTAGCTGATGCGGTTAAACCCCATGATTGAACAGGTTGAGCCACTTCGTATATGTGGTCGCATGCTGTTGTGCTGTTCGGTACATTTGTACATCTATTGCCATTTACTAAACCAACAGGCCTCGTTGCTTCAATAATTGTGCCAGTCAACGAACCCGCTGGACCGGTGGTTGCAGACTCGCCATAGTAAATCTCGCCTCTATTAAGCGTGACATCAAAGGGAGTGCTCGCCACATGCCCATTTAAATCGTTGTTTGGGGTTATGGTAACAACTGTGTTGTCTTGGGAAGCATAAACAGCGAACTGTGAACTAAACAATGGGTTATAAGTAGAGACGATATATTGTGTATTCATCGTATCGACGGGCAAGCCTAAAGCTGCATCAGAAGTTTGCGCTCTTCTGTTAACTGTGTAAACCACAAACTCTTCAGTGGCTATCGCGTGTATAGCGTTGTCTCGAATAGTATTAGGTGTCGCGTTTGAAATCGCCGTGATCGGAATAGCAACGACAGTAACGCTACCAGGTACTACATTTTCGACAGTGGTAAAGGTAGGGCTGTTCATTGGGTAGTTGATGGTAACTTGAGTGGCAATATCTCCAGTTAGGTGAATTTCAACGTCTCCTGAGCTATCGATATTTGGCGTAAAGGCCAAAATAAACTCAGTTCCTTTGTTGTCAATTTGTTGGGCGTTTGCTTGCAGCGCGCTAACGCCGAGTAACCAAGCACACATTACGAGCACGGTCTTCAGTTGGGAGGTATGATTTAGTAGATTTGGGCAACGCATAATTAATTATCCTTAATTATCTTAACGTATTGAATGTGAGTATTTAAATTATCAGGGCGGCGACCTAGAACATCTAACTACTGAAACAACTAACAACTAAAACATCAAAGATAGGGTTTGCCGAACCGTACAGCTCAAATTCTACATAGCATTATTTACGCCAACCGATATTTAAGCCTTGAAATCATCTACTTAGATATAGATTCAGTTTAGAAAGTGAGTAAATGTAAAGGAGTTTGACAGGATATGGGTCTATTAGTGGGTTAACGCTGAATTGTTCGAGACTTTTATTTACCACAGTTAAATGGGAGAAAAGGAAAGTGTAGAAGACTTTCGAATACTTACCGCCCACCTATTTTAGAATTATAAATCAATTAGTTACCCGTATTATCATGTGATCTTGATCTTGTTGCTATTACCACTGCGACCGAAAAGTGTACGACAGAAAATGGCATAAATATCGAATTGTACAATTTTTCGACTCCGTGCTCGTTACACCCAAAAGTTCTTAAAATCTCTTTTTAAGGGGCATTTGTTCTAATAGAGAATATTAAAATGGGTGTTAATAATTTACCCAAAAACACTGTATTGATAATAATTAAATTAATTTTTTAATTTTATCAAAAACTTATGCATTTTTTATCTTTAAATTTGCGCTCAAACTTTAACCATTTTATGGCTTGACTTTGCTTAATGTTATAATAATATGTCAATAGGCTCATGACAGATTAAAATAATATAAAGGGGACATCTATGAGTAAGTCTATAAAGAAAGGGTACCTTGCAACTGTAATTGCAGCTGTTTTTGCAACGTCGATTTCACCTGTGTTGGCTCAAGTTGCCCCAGAAGAGGAAAATTCGGTTTCAGCCAGTAGCGCTGCTGCAAAAGGTGGCGATGCTGCAAAAGGTAATGGACTGGAAAAAATCGTGGTTACTGCTCAAAGACGTGCACAGTCGATTCAAGAAGTCCCCGTGGCGGTCACCTCTATTGGCGCTGCGGATTTAGAGCTAAAACAAGTCACTAATGTTTTGGACTTACAATATGAAATTCCCAACATCAGCCTAGCCACAAATACCGGTACAGCCAGCGGTGCCAGAATCTTTTTACGCGGGGTAGGAGAGGACGAGTCCCGGGTGTCTGCTGACCCCGCGGTCGGTGTGTACGTCGATGGCGTATATGTTGGCCGTCAAGTAGGTGCTCTATTTGATTTAGTTGATCTAGAGCGAGTGGAAGTGTTGCGCGGCCCGCAAGGGACCTTATATGGGCGAAATTCAAATGGTGGCGCCATTAAACTGATTAGCAAATCGCCTGAACTAAACGAAAATTATGGCTTAGTTAAGGCCACTGTAGGTAGTGACGGCCGCTTAGATGGGCGCTTCACCGGTAACCTCGGTTTATCTGATAGCAGCGCGATACGAGCAACAGTATTAAGCAAATCTCGTGACGGCTTTCATACAGTCAATCCAAATGGTGACTTTGCCGACCAAGCGGGCACCGAAGCGGGCGAAAAAGACACCAAGGCATTGCGCATCGCTTTATACACCGAGTTTAACGAAGATTGGAATATGAATCTTGCGGTTGATTACACCAAAGACGATTCAGACCCCGTACCAGATTCCGTTGCGTTGGCGAATGATGCAGACAACAATTTATTTACTATTGAACCCGTGCCCGGTGTGACATGTTCAGCTGCAACGCCAGCTGCATTTTTGAGCTTAGGGTGTTTCAATGATTATCGGAGTGAAGTGGAAACCAGTGGTTTATCACTAAATGTACAAGGTCAAATTGGTGAGTATGACCTTAGCTTTCTAACGGGTTATCGTCAGATGGAAGATGACCTATCGAGTCGTATTGGTTTTCCATATAGTCAACAGACTGATCAAGATCAGTTCAGCCAAGAGGTCACCTTAACATCCAATTACGAAGGGGCTTTTAACTTTGTCACTGGTGTTTATTACTTCACAGAAGATGTGCAAATGGACTCAATATTTGTATTCCCTTCTGAGTTAGGTGTTGAAACCGATGCCTATGCTGCGTTTTTTCAGAGCACCTATGAGTTCAATGAAACCTTAACTTTGACTACGGGTATTCGCTACACAGATGAAACCAAAGCGATTGACGCTCTAATGCCCGTCAGCGGCGGTAATCGGAATGAGGAGCTCGATTTTAGCAATACCACTTACAATATTGCCTTGAATAATCAATTCTCCGAAGACGTTATGGGGTATGTGTCATACTCAACAGGCTTTAAGAGTGGTGGTTGGTCACCGGATTGCTTCGGTGTTGAAACCGCTTGCTTTTTACCGGTCGACGAAGAAGAACTAGATGCATTTGAAATTGGCGTACGCAGTGATTTGTTGGACAACCGCCTGCGCTTAAACGCCACTTATTTCTATAACAATTACGATAATTTGCAAATTGCTTCCACGGTGCCGGGGTTGGGGTTCACACGCTTTAATGTAGATGAAACCAAGATCAGCGGTATCGAGCTTGAGGCGTTGTTTGAAGTCTCTGAGAGTCTTACAGTCAATGTTACATTCGGTACGATCGACGGTGAGTATAAAGAAATGACACTTGCGCAAGCTGGTGGCCTAACTAACAGCGGGTCAAGCCCTGGTTGTAACGGTGAGGTCTCTATCGAGTGTGCCAAAGCATTGGAGCTTAAAAATGCTCCTGATTATAAAGGCACCATCGGCTTTACCCATAGAATGCCGATTGCGCAGGGCTTACTTACCAGCCGCATTGATTTCTCGTTTGAAGATGATTCTTACAGCTTAGTGGCAAATGCGCCGGCCCACGCTCTTACATCTGTGGGCACTATCATTAACGCACGTATCGCTTACGAGCCTGACAGTGAAAAATGGGCCGTGGCACTATGGGGTAAAAACCTGGGCGATGAAGTGTATGCAAGAGCCGCTGCAGCAGGAGATTTTACTCAGTATGTGGCTGATCCGCTTACCTGGGGGGCCGACTTCGAATATAGATTTTAAAGCTTATATTGCCCCTAGCGCCTTTGGTTGTAGGGGCTTTTCTATCTTTATTTAACACAGCGCTACCCTAGCGGAGTTATCATGCATCAGCCAGTAGTTACGCGACATTTCACTGATGGTCAATTCGGGCAACTTCATTATCGCATGGCTGGTAAGGTTTCATCCAAACCTAGCATAGTGTGTTTGCATATGGTGCCGAAATCTAGCCGTTCATATCAGCATATACTGCCTTTACTTGCACAAGACAGGCTCGTTATTGCTATTGATTACCCAGGTTATGGGGAGTCAGCAGCTCCTTTTGATGAATCACAAGCCAGCATAGAAACGTATGCTCACGCCGTTTGGCAGGTGTTAAAACACCTTGGCGTCACCTACGTTGATTTTGTTGGTTATCACACCGGCTGTATGGTCTCTGTTAGGGCTGCACACCTGTATCCACAGTGGGTCAACAAAGTGATCAATATAGCCGCGCCGGTATTTTTAGAAAGCGAAGTTCAGACGTTTTGTGATATGTACGCTCCTATTCCTCTTGATGAGCAAGGAATGCGTTTTCGTATTATGTGGGAGCGTGTTATTCAGCATCGTGGCCCTGGCATGACGTTACAAATGTGCGCTGCTTCAATGGCAGAAAATTTACGCGCAGGCGAAGCCTATGAATGGGGACACATGGCGGCATTTCATCATGCAGCGCAGTACATTCAAGACATCCAAACATTACCTCACAGACTCTTGGTCATGAATTTAGACGATGATATGCGCGTGCAAAGCGAGCGGGTCGACGTGTATTTGAATAACGGACTACGCAAAGATTATTTTCAATGGTCAACGGGGTTTTTAGATGCCTTTGCTCAAGATGTCGCCACTGAGTGGCTGGCTTTTTTCGATGATAAAACCCTAAGCTAGCACCAAGCCAAGCCAAGCCCAAGAAAATCGTCTCTCATCATCATGAAAAAGACATTATTACCCTCAATCAATCAATCAAACGAGCGAGAAAGCAATGACATCCATACTAAAGCAGCGTATGCCTGCGGTGCTAGAACACGCAGGTGTGTGGCAAGGCACCTACCGACACATCGACACCAAAGGAAATACCCTTGATTTTCACCACAGCCAAGTCGAATGTGTATTTCCTGACGACGGACCGGTTGTTTATATTCAACGGAATCAATTTAACTGGGATGACGGTCGTCAGTTCAATGTTGCGTTTGATGGCACGATAGAAAACGACAAAATCTATTGGGATACTGATACCTTTAAGGGCTATGGATGGGTTGCAAGCCCAAACATATTCTTACTTGAACTAGAACGAAAAGACGAACCCGGTGCATGGTTCTATGAAAGCATTGTAATGGGGGCGGACAAAAAGCACCGAGCTCGAACATGGCATTGGTTTAAAGAGGGCGTGTGCTTCAAACGAACCTTGTGTGATGAACATTTAGTAACCAGTATTTAGCCAAGGTAACGCGGTTCCCGCTGGTTAATTGCCAACAGTGACTCGTCAGCCGTTCATACCCGCACCTAGCTAATATTATTTCTTCAGCGTTAGTCAAAGTGATCATGAGGCCAACCTGGCAGATCATGCTGTTGGGCGTTCGACTAACTCAATCAATTCACCGGCTGGCCCTTTGGCCAATATCGCTTTGGCAGTGGGGTAGTAAGCATTGTGTATTTCACATACCGGCAAGGCTAGCTGCTTAGCGGCAAATGCTAAGTCATCAACCATACAGGTTACCATTGCGATCCCTGATGGCAGTGATCCTGAATTGGTTACCGCAGATTGTGCTTGGGGGACCTGGTCAATTTCAAACAGGCATTGCCCACCAAGCTGTATTGTTGCCACCGGATATTGATGCTCAATGTCGTGGCCCCAAGCATTGTTCAGTACGGTCACTTTGGTATTAAACTTAAGCCCTGTTACCTGATTAAGCGACTCATAAAATGCCAAGCTTGCATCGCGGTTGGGCGTGCACAACACAGGTATAAACAAGCTGCCAGTGCGCGCTGTCGTCATAGGAAGCTCAAAGGGGGGAACGGGTTTATCAATTTGTGTTATGTAGCTGACTTCGTCGCATGGGCCAATGACTTGCATTGCTTTTATTGCGTCACTTATCTGTAGATAAGCCGGCTCGCCGATGACTTTGAATACTGTGGTGTCGATTTCTTTGCGGATAACATCAACGTTCGCCACATTGACTTCAAGTGCCATCCAGCCGTGGGTTTTCAGCGGCTTAGTGGGTTGGCATTGTTTGTCTTCTACTATGCGCAGCCAAGCATGCCCATTGGCTGCGGCAAGCACATGTACAGGGCTATTTAATAGCCTTGGTGTATTCCACAGCTCGCACATTTGCTGACTAACGACCTCTTCGCGGACCAACGTATACCCCATACCAGATTGGTAACAGTGACTAGCAAATTTTAAATGGGGCGCCAACAACGTCGCGCCAACGACTGGGCCTAAAAGGGGATCGCTCATATCTTGCTCTCGTGTGGGATAATTGCTAAATCGCAATTTATTATTGTGTTGAATAGCAGATAATTTGACGTAACCTAACTCGCAACGCAACCTTGGACTAAACCAGTACCGGAGCTTATTGATTTATGTCAACAGTCACCTTGAATACAAAGGGAAAAGTCGCTTATTTAAGCCTCAACAGAGCGGAAAAATACAACGCGTTAACTCAGGCTATGTGGCAGGCCATTGCGGATGCTTGTGATACGTTAGCGCAAGAGCGTTCGATTCGGGTTTTAGTGTTAAAGGCGGAGGGACAAAAAGCATTTTGCGCCGGTGCAGACATTCAAGAACTGCATGATATGTTAGCCAACCCAGACGCGTTTTCTGCCAGTAATCACATCGTTCAAGAAGCCCAACAGAAATTAGCAGCATTACCCTTTGCCACTATTGCCCAGATCAATGGTGTATGCGTTGGTGGAGGAATGGGATTGGCCATGTGTTGTGATTTTCGTATAGCCGTTGAAGAAGCAAGCTTTGCTATTACACCCGCTAAGCTCGGGCTGTTGTACAGTTTGGCAGATACTCAACGCTTGGTGAATTTAGTCGGTTTACCAAGGGCAAAAGAGCTGCTTTATTTGGGCAAGAAAATTGATACCCACACTGCACTCGATTGGGGTTTGCTGAGTCAAGTGGTTGAGCGCGCGCACCTCAGTGAAGCAACAGATGCATTGGTCAAAAAAATACTGGGCGTGAGCGGCTATTCCGTTAGCGGAACGAAACGCGCGCTGGCATATTTATGTGATATGCCAAACAACGAAGCGCTTGATAACAAAGCAGCATTGCAACAGTTGTTCGATGATGCGTTTCACACTGAAGATTTCATAGAAGGGGCGGCAGCGTTCACGCAAAAGCGCCCAGCGAGGTTTGATTAATGACAGATATACGCTTTGATGAAAGCTTTAGCCAGTGCACCCAGCAAGATGGCTTTTCTGCGCATATGGGACCTTTTTATGAAAAGAATATAAACGGGGTGATGCACCGAGCACTCAAAATACAAGCTCATCATCTTAATCCCGAAGGGGTAGTGCATGGTGGCGTAACATTGGCATTAGCAGATTACGCGATATACCGTGGTATTGGTGACGAGATCGGACATGACATTCGCTTCGCTACGATTTCGCTAAACAGCAATTTAATCGCTGCGGGTAAAGAGGGTGATGTGCTATTTGCAGTGGGTCATGTTGTGCGCAAAACCCGTAGTGTCATTTTTGCTGAAGGGCGAATATTTACCAACAGAAACATTATATTACAAGCCACTGGCGTGTGGAAAATCATCGGGGCGAATTGATAATTCTCAATGCGCTTAGCTCGCGTTCGACTAGTCTAGATTTGGTCAAAAATAAGAGAATGGAACACATGAAAAAGCTCAAACTGGCATCACTAATTCTACTAGCAGGTGCATCGTTTAACAGTGCATTTGCTGCAACTAAACTCGATCTCAATACCCCGGAAGGCGCCAATATGGCGATGCGTAAGATTCAATGCTCTACCATTGATGACAAGCCGGTTTTTTACTGGTGGAAAGGCAAAGTGTTCTCCCGTCGCCAAGGTGAAGTCGACAAGCACATTTTCAACGTTGAAGGTATGAACGTGCGCACTTGTGGCACCGTTGATGGCGGTAAAAAAGGCAAAGCTTACCGCTTGGTTACCCGCGAAATTTTACTCTACACCGACAAGAAAACCGGTCAACCACTGGATACATGGGAAAACCCATGGACCAACGAAGTGGTTGATGTGCACCATGTGTTGAATGACCCCGTTAATCAGCCTCCTAGCTTTCCTCGTAACGAAGATGGCACTGCGTCACCCTGGAAACAAAAATTCGGTGGTGACATAAAAGGAGACTACTGGTGGATGACCTTCCCAGTGCCGCTTTTTTATCACAACGACTTAGGGGGCGATTACCAGAAGCAAGTAGGCGGTGTGTATCATGCCTCTGAGCTATTTAATTTTTCAGGCGACTTGAAAAGCTTAACCAGCAGCGAAAAAGACACCGCCGATGTACATGTAGGTTGGGTGCGTATTTCAGACTGGCTCCCCTTTATGATGATGAGTGGGCGTGAAGGCTCTATTTATATTCACACGGCAGGTCGCAAAGTAGACAGTTTTGACGATATGGGTGACGTAATGAAAACCTTTATCAACGAACATGCGCCAAAATACAAAACACCGCCGCCAACAGACGATGACCGCCCAAATGAAACAAGTTGGACGGGCTACAAAAAGGTGGTGAAAGGCGAAGAGTTTAAGCGCCAGCGAGCACAATAAGCTGCGATATAAAAAGTAGTCGCGAAGTTTAGAAAGGTTAGTTTCACGACTAACCTTTTTTTGATTAATGCTCACCATGGGCAGCAGCGCGTTTTAGCTTAGCTCCAGATTATCAGGCATCAGCTAACTCAATGTTTATGCGGGCAGGGGGCGCTAAATTTAACAGGAAAATTTAAGAGGACACCCAAGTTAACAGAGAAATTTAACAGGACACCCAAGTTAATTGCTAAGCATTCGAGGTGCTCACTTATGCGCTGCGCTTATCGTCATCTCGGTAACTGCTCCTGCGTTACTCTACCTTCCGCCATTCATGGCGGTCGCATGACGAGTATGACTCTCGTCCCTACGAGCCAGTAACTTCTTTTCAACAGCCAAAAGAAGTCACCAAGACAAAATGGTCGGGAACCATTTTGAACATCCAAAGGATGACCCGAAGGGCAAAGTACAGGATGTACTTTGTAAAGGCCGCCCTCCAGCAAGTCACTTATCCCTGCGCGTCTCGTCTAACACTGGTCGTGAAAACGCGTTCCCGACGCGGCTTTCACTCAGATTGCTCCCGGCAATCTGACCAGCGTTAGCCTTCGATGCTCGAGGTGACTTGAGTCGGTGAATAAAGCAAAGCAAAGCAAAGCAAAGCAAGCGCTTCGCTTACTTATGAGCACAGAAAAATACTCGTTACCTTCGACTATTCCGGATAACAGCAAGATCTCGGAAGTTTTCCGTGTTTCCAAAAGGAAAAAGCATAAAGATGGAAAAAATTTAACCTGTACAACAAGTTACGGTGTATGCTAAAAACGACATATAGGGAAAGGCGGAAAAATGCCGTGTTTAATACGCGGATGCAATCACGGCATTTTGCAAGATATTAATATTGTTATATTTACATGGAGAGTTTTTCAGAATGAGCTACATATCCAAAGTTTTTAACGTAATGATAGCGTCTCCAGGAGACGTAGCATCAGAACGAACTATTATTCGTGATGTGATTTACGAATGGAACGCGGTGCATTCGGAATCTAGAAATATCGTACTAATGCCAATTGGATGGGAGTCGCATTCATCTCCTGAAATGGGGGGAAGTCCGCAGGATATAATCAACAAGCAGGTTTTAGACAAGTGTGACTTCTTAGTAGGTGTGTTTTGGACTCGTATCGGAACTCCTACCTCTGAATACGCGAGCGGAACAGTCGAAGAAATCGAAAAACATATTGCAACCGACAAACCTGCAATGCTTTACTTCTCAAGCCAACCTGTTGCGCTGGACACTGTAAGCCTAAAACAGGTAGAAGAATTAAAATCGTTTAAAAATTCCTGCCAAAGCCGAGGGCTTTACGAGAGTTATGATAGTCACACAGACTTCAAAACAAAATTTTATCGCCATTTGCAGCTTAAATTAAACGAACATCCCTTATTTAAAGACATAAATTCAGAGAATATTGCTCCACTTGTAGAGTCTTCGACTCAATTACCAGAATTAAGTCAAGAAGCACGCATTTTGCTTAAAGAAGCAAGTCAAGACCCTCATGGTCATATACTGCATGCCTGTTACATTGGTGGTACAAACATACAAACTAACGGCAAAAACTTGATTCCATCAAACGAGAGGCGAGAAGTTGCCAAATGGGAAGCCGCACTTGAAGAACTAAAATATAAGGATTTACTGGTTGAGCGCGGACATAAAGGTGAGGTCTTCGAAGTTAGTAATTTAGGATACCAGATTGCAGATATGATAGAGCTGTAAATATAACAAACGCATCAAACCAGACTCCGCAAGCAGTCCGGTTTTTTGCAAAAAATAACTACGCAAAAAAGCGTCCAACTTGCTCCACTGTTTATGCGGGGCGTTAAGTTTCAAGGAGGAACGTATGACATCCTACGAAATTTTCAGCACACTAATCGCCATTTTAGCGGTGGTGATTTCCAGCGTTTCATTAGTTCGCACTAGAAAACTAGCTATCAAACAAAATGAATCTAGCGAAAAAAGTATACGTGTTTCTGCCTTGACTGCTCTGCTCAGCGAATACAAGAGCCAAGTTAAAGTGTTTGAAAAGGCATTAATGGATGGCACTGTTGAAAGGGAAAATTTAAGTGATTCTGGCATGGAAGAAGCCGCAGAAAAGTATAGGGAGAAGCAGTATCAAACATTGCAAAAAATCGAACAAGAGCTTAACGGTTTAAAAGGCAACGAAACCTAACAAACCACTCTAGCTGGTCGCAGCTCCCTGGGACAATAACACGTGGGCCCAGTCGCTTCGCTCCAAAATTTTGGCCCACGTGTTATTGCCCCAAAGCGGGGTGATATTTAATCGAAAGTAAGGAGGCTTTTATGGCGAATAAATATCGAGGTTCATGCCTTTGTGGTAGTGTGAAGTACGAGCTTTTAGGTGAGTTCCAGTCTTTCTTTTTATGTCATTGTACTCGTTGTCAAAAGGGTACAGGCTCGGCTCATGGTGCAAATTTGTTTTCTAAAGCTGGCACCTTAACCTGGTTAAACGGTGAAAGTGATGTCAGAACGTATAAGCATCCAAATTCATTTCATGCAAAAAGCTTTTGTTCAAAATGCGGGTCTGTAATCCCAACGTTTGCAGAAAGTACTAACAGTGTAGTGGTTCCGGCTGGCAGCCTTGATAGTCCAGTTCCAATTCCGCCTACTGCTAAAATTTTTATAGGTAGTAGCGCTAAATGGTCTATGAAATTGTTCGATGTACCTAGCTACGAAAAGCTTCCAGAACAAGCTAAGAGCTAAACACATAACAAGAGACTATGGCGTCAATTGCTCATTTTTCAGCCACGATATTGCGCCACTTTTTTCGCTGGCCCAGGGCAACGCCTCAAGCTGTGCATGAGCCACTATCTCGATACCTATACTTTTGAGGTAGGTGTTTAATACCTTTCCTTCATCTTACTCGTCTAATCAAAAAAAGCGCCTCGATACCCTCATCTTGTGCCGTTGATGTTTTTCGGTATTAAATTAAGTCAGCAATCAAAAGCCCTGTACCACGGGGGGATGACGAAATTGGTAACAAGTGTGTCCTTGCTTGAACAATGCAAATTTGCTTTATTGTTCTTCGAATACAAGATGTTTTCTGATGTGCAACAACGAAAGATTAAACAGAGCGGCAAATTAACGTTGTGAATGAAAAGGTTTAGGTAGTGTATGAGGCAAAAAATGAAAGTACTGGCGATTATCGCATTAGTTATTTTGCTTGGGGCGTGTAGCAACAAAGATTGGCGCACAGCGTCTCGTGAATCGGCAGGCTTGGCCCTCAACCCAGTAACGGATACCCAAGCATCGATTGAAGTTTACGCAGCAGATGCCTTTAGTTGGCGCGGTTGGTTTGCGGTGCATACTTGGTTAGCTGTTAAGCAGGAAAACGACCCTGAATATACAGTGTATGAAGTCGTTGGTTGGCGGGTAAATAGCGGGTTGCCAGCGCTGCGAGAATACCAAACAGCCACGCCTGATCGTTTTTGGTATGGGGCAAAACCAGATAAGGTTTTATCGATTCAGGGTGATAAGGCAGCAGAGCTTATCCCTAAAATCACAGATGCTGTTAAACGCTACCCTTGGGCAGACGAATATACCTTATTCCCTGGTCCAAACAGCAATACTTTTCCGGCTTGGGTGGGGTTGCAAGTACCTGAATTGGAGCTAGACATGCCGTTTAGGGCAATTGGTAGCGGATATGCTGATTAGCTGGTCATGGGGATATCGGCGTTAAAAGCCCCTATTGGCAGGAACCCACAACCCGCGGCGCATAATGTAAATGCTCCGCGGGTTTATTGTTAAAGGCGTTTTACGTCGTAGTTTGTGACGTAAACGCCTGCAGAATATCGCTGGCGCTGGCGCTATACACGTCTTGACTCATCACGTATTCTAGCACTTGCTCTAGCGCCCCAATACGATGGGGTTGCCCTAGCATCCACGGGTGAATATTTAAGCTCAGAATTCGCCCGCCACTGTGGTTTGCTTCTTTTACTAAGAAGTCACAGGCATCAATCATTTGCTCTGCGTAACTGTCTTCACTGTGTAAGTTATTGAGCATAATAAACGCATCATCTAACTCGTTTGAAAGCGGCATGGCCCACAAGCTGCCCTTGTCTGTTTTAAACCTATAGGGCATATCGTCGTTCACCCAGTCACAAAAATATTCGATACCGTTTGCAGCTAACAGCTCTGGGGTATTTTCACTTTCGTTGCGCCCTGGGCTTAACCAACCTGTGATGTTTTGCTCGGTTAACTCACGTAATTGATTTACCGAATCTTGTACTAGTTGGGTTTCTAGTTGTTTGTCTTGGCCGCCGTAATGCAGGGCATCCATGTGCATGCCGTGGCACATCACTTCATTACCGCGTTCTGTAATGGTGTTGAGCAAATACGGATTGCGCTTGGCTAGCTGGGTATTCATCGCAAACGTCGGGGTTACGCCGTATTTATCAAACGCTTTTAAAAAACGGAAAATACCCACGCGATTACCATAATCGCGCAAACTAAAATGACGTAAATCAGGGTAGGGCATAGTCATGCCGCCCTGAATTTTAAACGGTTCACCCTTTTGATCCAGCGGAAAAAACTGCAAAGGCACATTCACCCACAAGGCGAGCTTTTTACCGTCAGGCCAAGTGATTTTGGGGCGGTCGGTGAGCATCGACCAGTCGTAACGGTCGTGGTCCATGCCATGACTACGGTGGCTGTATTCTAGGTATGATTTATCAAGAGCCATTATTTCGCTCCTTTATGTGTGGCAGCGGGGCCCAAAGCAGCATTTTTTTGCGCAATGTCTGTTTTGGCTTGTTCGTAGTAATGCTCAAGGTAGTGATCGGCAATCTCTTTGCCTGTGGCTACCCACACATCGTCATGGCTTGTAATGTAATCAAGCGCCTCTTCAAATGCTTTCATGCGATGTGGGTAAGACACCTGATAATTGTGGGTGGGAATACACATAATGGTGCCTGACTCGTCCGCTTCGGCGTAAAGTCGGTCAAAGTTTTTCTTGAGCATATTGCCGTAGCGTCTAGGCTCAATTTTATTCACCACGAAGGCAATGGTGTCGTTCATTTCCAGTGAATAAGGAATAGAGACAAAGGGTTTATTACTGCGTGTGTGAATGGGCGTAGGCTGATCGTCATGAAATAAATCACACGTATAAATACCCCCTTCATTGCCAAACAATTCAGTGCCTACTTCGGCAAATAAGTCTAAGGTGAGTTCTGAGTGTGACAGTGCTGGTGCTAAGTAACCCGCACACTTTTGCCCCGTGTGCTGGTAAATGGTTTCCATGGAATCTTTGATCATGTCGCGCTCTTGCTGTTCAGACATACCATAGGTGTAACGGGTATTGTAAATGCCGTGACTAAAAAATTCCCAATTACGCTCTTTGCACATTTGAATAATTTCTGGGTGGTGGTCGCAAAGGGCAGTGGATAACGATATAGAACCCCGTATACCGTATTTGTCGAGCAAGTCCATTTGCCGCTGATGACCCACGCGATTGCCATAATCACGAATACTGTAGCCTTGTGTAGCAGGGTAAGGTTGAGGCCAGGCTTTTCGTGATGGATTCGCCGGCGGGTTTAGCTCATAAAATTCAATATTGGGGGCCACCCAAAATGCCATTTTTTTACCCCCTGGCCAGCGTATTTTGGGGCGGTTTTCATAAGGCCAATAATCGTAAAATCCAGGATCACTCTTCATTTGTCGACACCTCGTTAATTGCTATTTACCGTTTTGCTGTGCTGCTTGCCCGCTGAGCCATTCGTTTACTTCGTTCAGGGTCAATACGTCGGCATATTTCAGTGATAAATCCGTTAGATTGGCATAGTGGTAACTTTCATGTTTATCTGCCACGCACTCTTCAGGAACAATAGTGCGATAGCCACGAGATAAAGAATCAACAGCGGTAGCGCGAATACACCCAGAGGTAGAGCCGCCGGTTAGGATCACCGTATCAACTTGGTGCCACACTAGCAGTGATTGTAATTGGGTTTCAAAAAAGGCTGAGGGCATCTTCTTTAAGTACACTACGTCTTTGACGTAATCGATTTCGAGGCGGTCATCGAATTCACTGCGTCGTGAGTCAAACTTAATGTTTTGCAGTGAATCTGGCGTATCAGTGCGCGTTCCCCAAATACCGGCATCCTCGGCGCTTTGCATATAGGCAACGTGCGTCCAAACGACCGGCCAGCCTAGCGCACGAAATGTTTTCGACATCTCATTGATGTACTCCATTTGGCGTGGGTCTGTTTCATATGCCGTCGCAAATTCACCGGTACAGGTATAGGCTTTTTGCGGGTCGATATTGACCAATACGGCTTTGTTGCCAAAACCAAAACGCTTACGTGCAGGGTTATTTTTTACGTCGTTATATATTTCTTTTGCGGTTTTAGTGGTCGTTTGCATCGGATTACCTTTAAATTTTTGATAATTGTCATAGGTGTTATGGCTGATATTGACAACAATTTAACCTTGAATTGCATTAATTTTTAGTGCACCTTTAAGTTAATGTGCTATTGATATAACAATTATATTTATAACTCAGTTTTAGCATAGCTTGCAAATCTAATTGGTGACAAATTGACATCGCCCAAATAGGCCGGTCGTGATCACTGAATTATTTTTCAACGCAGGCAAATATGCCCTTTAAAAAAGCAGATGTAAGGCAGAGCAAACATGAATCACAGAACGATTCGCGGAACGATTCAATACACCAGTAAAAAACCTGAACGGTTTGGACAAGAGCGCGGAAGAGAGTTTTTCACTCTGACGAATCAATCGGACGGTGTGCAAGTGATGCACGCCCATTGTGAAATCGATGATGAGCCTAATGTGGTGCGCGATGTTGTGCAATCTATGCGTCAAGATTGCAGCCCTATCGATTGTAGCGTGCGCTTATCTGTTGGCGACAAATATGAAGGAAGCGGATGGCTTCGCTTTATCGATACCTACGCTGAATGTGAAACCCATAATCAAAGAGACGGGCGCATTAGCCAACGAATTGAACTTGAGCAGCCAGTTAAGTGGCTACAGTCGCACCCTATTGTGGGCGACGGTATTCTAATGAAGCTCTATGATTTATCCCAAGGGCCGGGTAAAACCTTCTTCCCTGACATCATGCTAACCTCGCCTGATCATCGCGGTGCAACTGGGCCGCTATTGTTTAAAATGAATGGTTTAGGCATTCGTTATGTGGGCGAAGAGAGCATAGTGGTGCAGGCTGGTAAGTTTATTGCGCGTCATTTTCAAGTAGTCGATACCGCAGGTAACTTACCGGAAGAACACCCTCCCTATAATTTATGGGTAACTGCTGATGATGACTATTTATTACTTAAAGCCGGTGTTGATGGCTATATGCAGACCCACTATGAACTAATTGAATTTGAGATCATTGGAGGTGAAAATGAGCAGTAACGCGTTACCAAGCTGGGATGTATTAACAAAGCATGCGGTATTTCCTAGCGGCAACCATGATGAAGTTGCGCGGCTAAATTTTCTCACTCACTTAAATGTACATTTAAGCAACCAAATATTGCCTGGGGTGAAAACCGCGTATGATAAGCAAGTCAAGCCAGCCATTATCGCTCAAACAGGCAGCGAGCCCACCTCGCGCCATGATGTACGAAAGCACATGCTGAATAATGGTTATTTTCAGATGTGGAGTGCATTGCGCCGGAACACCATGGAAATGCGCCATCAAGCTGCTCGCTCACAAGTGTTAGGGCAAATTGAAAACATAGTTGAGAAGGTCGATAAAGCCTGTGAAGGCAACGCAAATATTCAGCTTGATAGCAGTGTTAGTATCCCGCCCAATGTGGGCTCGGTGGATATACATTGCCAACCTGGGTGTTATTACCAAGAGTACTTCGAGAACGACGTGACAGTGGCCGCCAGCTACGATCTTGGTTTGTTTGTTACTACCGCCGGTTTATTGGGGGCGCTCAGTGATGGCGGAGGCCAAGGGATAGCGAACTGGCTCAAAACCCAACATCCAGACTTTTCTCCGAAACGAATTTTAGATATTGGTTGCACAGTAGGCCACAATGCTCTGCCGCTGGCGCAGCATTTCCCTGATGCTCAAGTGATAGCGGTGGATGTGGCGCGCCCAAGTTTACGCTATGCCCACGCTAGAGCGGCATCACTAGGTATCGAAAATATTCAGTTTGTACAAGCTAATGCAGAAGAATTAAGCCAATACGATGACGGCTCATTCGATTTAATTACCACTTCGATGTTCTTACATGAACTGTCTCATCAATCATTGCCAAAAATTCTCAAAACCATTCACCGTTTGCTCGCAGACGGTGGGTTAAATTTGCATTTAGAACAGCCGCAATATGCTGGCATGGATGTATATCAACAGTTTATTCGAGATTGGGACACCTACTTTAACAACGAACCTTATTGGGGGCCAATGCACGAACTAGATTTAGCTAAAGTCTTCGCTGAGTGTGGATTCGACCCTAACGATTTGTTTGATGTGGGCGTGGTTTCCAAAGTCGACGAGAAAATCTTTGGTAAACCTAAATCGGATGGTGAGGACTACGGCCGCTCGCCAGTATGGAATGCGATAGGCTTGTGGAAAGGCCAAAGTGCAAATAACGGTGCTAAAAAGAGCGCTAAAAACAGCGCAAAGAAAAATGCGAATATGAGTGAGAATGCCGCATGAGTGATACAAAAAAACACCTAAGTGACGTTGAAAAAGTTAACTTGGCAGGCACCAAGGCCAAAGGTCAACGGCCGTACTTTTTAGCGCAAAAGCAAACTGAGCAAGCATTGTCAGTTGCTATGTCTTTGGCGATGGAATTGTCAGTCACCAAGGAGCGCTTGGCATCACTTGAGTGCCTGTTGGCAGACAAGGGCATAATTGAAAAAGGTGAGCTTGATGGCTACCAACCTAGCAAAGATGAAGTGGCTAAACGCAGTCTGGAAACCCAAGCCTATCTGGCGCGAGTGCTGCGCATAATGCAGCAAGACAAGGAAGAGCTTGAAAGCAACGACCCAGATATGCAAACAGTGCAAGACGCGCTAACCAAGTGGTAATGTAAGACCAAACACCGCGAAACCGCGACGCTGCTACAAAGTGAACGGTTATATTGCTCGCAAAAAGATACCGTATAAAAAGTCACACACAAAGTCGTACAAACAACCTCTAGCTCGGTGTTAGGCTAGGGGCGACTAAGCAAAACCTGTATGGCCAAATGTCGCCTACAGGTTTCTGTGCTACAGCACCTTTCTAGGCTCCTGCCAATAATATACAATCCACGCCCATTTGGTATCGGGTTAAGGATTGCGCTGGTTTATTTGCGAGCCCTTACATTGCAAACCCGCAACTACAAATACGTATGACATATACCGAGCTACAAACCATTAATTATAAACCTGCAGCGATATATTCTGCTGAGTGCTTTCGGGTTAGGCACGAGTACGCCCGCTAAGGTTATTTTTAAAAGTACACAATAAGACATACAAACATGCACAACAAGACACACAACATGCCGCAAAAAAAGGAAGAACAATGATCCGCGCAGTAATAACAACGGCTATGTGTATAGCCTCTACCTTTTCACTCTCTTCATTCAGTGCGGTGGTTGTTGAAAAAAACTCGGAAAGACCGATAGAAAGCAACACCGAGAATGTCATCGAAAAGGACATCGAACAAATCACGGTTGAGGGCGCAGCAACGGCGAATGAATCACCGGTTGGCACCTTTAATTCGCCCATCTCAAATTTAGAATACGACCCTAGAGTCGATCTGCAATCTAGAAACATGGCTGAAGCACAAGCTGATATCACCATCCGCGGTGGAATTTTTGAAAACACAGGCTTTAGTGTGGGAAGCGCTACCCTTATCGACCCACAAACCGGGCATTACGTTGCTGAAATGCCGATTGCCCCTGAAATGCTCAGCGCACCCGCTATTTTAACAGGGGTGGATAATTCACTTTATGGCGCTAATAGTTCAGTCGGCTCGGTTGCATTTAAATGGCAGCCAATTCAAACAGCAGGCAGTGTTTCGTTAGGCATGGGTAACAATAACTTCAATATGCAACGAATTCACAACGCTGTTTCCTGGTCGGTGGATGATTCTTCACAATGGAAAGCCGGTATTGAAGGAGAGTACTCTCGCTCTGAAAGTGATGGAACGATAGATAATGGTGACCATCAATTTGAACGGGCCTCAGGGCGCATACAGCTGTTAAGTGACTCATCGCAAACCGACTTGTTTTTTGGCTATCAACAAAAGTTTTTTGGCTGGCCTAACCTGTATACCCCTTTCAATGTGAATGAAACAGAAGATTTAGAAACCCGTTTGTTGATATTCAATCACCAGCAGCAATATGCTCAAGAAAGCACTTTTGAAGTGTCAGCTTATTACCGTCAGCAAAACGATCATTATGTTTTTTCAAGAGAAAACCCCGAGAGCTTTCAAGCATTTCACGAAACTAAGGTAAAATCAGTCGCGGCATCAGGTCGCCATGGGCTTACTGAGAAACTTGCGCTGAACTATGCCGTTCAATTCACAGCAGACGAGATTGAATCGACTAGTCTTGAAAACAACTTTACTTCGCGAGATTACTACAAAGTAAGTTTGGTTCCTGAATACGCAATAGCCTTAAAAGACAATGAGCACATTACGTTTCGGGCAGGAGCCGCCTATGACGATACCAATCGCGATGATTCGAGCATATCGCTGATAAGCGATGTTGTTTGGTATAAAATAAACCCAGACAATTCAGCGCGCACGGTTAACTTGTCCTATTCAGAAGCCACGCAAGTAGCAGGGTATACCGCTATTGGTGGAAGTACCTCAAGTGGGCTGTTTAGAAGCAATGATACGCTTGAGCGAGAAACCAGTAAAAACCTCGAATTGGGACTTTCTTTAGATGAATCCACATGGCGGGTAGACTCAGCGGTTTTCTACCGCTGGGATAACGAATTAACGGACTGGACCTACAGCTTCGACTCCACTTCTGCGCGGGTGGCGAATCCGGTAGATATTGAAACAATTGGTTTTGAGTTTATCGCCATTACGCGCATGGAAAACGCTGATTTTGTGACCAGCTATACCTATCTTGATAAATCTGAGGATTATGGTGACGAGAACATAGACGCGAGCTTCTACGCGTTAAACTATCCACCTCATCGTTTTACGCTAGGAGTGATTTGGTATCCTGGCGAGGCGCTTGAATTAAGAGTCGACAATGAATGGCGTAAACAAGAAAAGAACCTGTTGCGAAACGGTGACGATAAAGCGTTTTTCACCCACATCACTCTGACTTATGCACCGCCGCAGGTTGAAGGTTTAGAGCTGGTACTGGCAGTCGATAATATGTGGGATGAATCCTTTGAGGAAATTCCCGGTACTCCAGGGCGTTCAGATCAATTATCAGCGACTGCCAGCTATTTTTGGTAAATAAGAGTAGATAACCCACACTGGTCACTAACGCCTGGTTAGATGCGAGCGTGTGTCCATTGATAAGGATTGGCAGTGGTAAATAGAAACAACAGTAAAGCGCAAGATCCCAAAACAGTAGCGATGAATCAACATCCTTCTTGCTTAACAGATTTTGTAGGTGCGTGGCAGCTTAGCAGACAGATCCTACAACAACGCGGGGAAACGTTCTCGTTTGAAGGGCAGGCGAACTTTAACTGGTCAGCTTCAGAATTAATTTATCATGAATCTGGTGTGGTAACTGCGCCAGACGGGCGGGAGTTACAAGCGCAGCGCAGCTATTTTTGGCAGCAAACTGGCGGTAAATTGGCTGTATTGTTTGATGATAAGCGCTTTTTTCACTCTTTTAGTGCTGCTGACCCAAATGCACAACATCTGTGTGGTGACGATCATTATGTGGTGAATTATAACTTTGATCACTGGCCACTTTGGGAGTCTAGGTGGCAGGTAACTGGGCCAAGAAAAGACTACAAAATGATAAGTGTTTATCGTCGAAGTTAAGCCAATTTATACCAATATGATCCACGGCGGTTAAATGAATAGGCGTTTAAATAAGTGGACGTTTAAATGTCTTTCCCTCGTTCGTTAACTGTCGTTACTTGGCAATAATCGGGCATCTTTTTGACTGCGTTTTTGCGATAACCACAGTGCGCCAGCAATAATCACCGCACCTAGTGCTAGGCGGCTAAAATCGGTATCTTTTTGCCACAAAAGTAGGTTAACAATCAGCCCAGCGGGTATCAGTGCATTATTCATAATGGCTAGGGTACCGGCCGATACGCGCAATGCACCTTGATTCCAAAAGTAATAACCCATCCCAGATGCCACTATGCCCAGCCACAAGAGTACTCCCCATTGGCTTGTCGTTTGCGGTAACTGATCTGTGTTGCCGAACATAAAGAAGGCAGGTAAGGCCACAGTCAGCGCACCAAGGTAGAACCAGGCAAATATATTGTGATTCGAAACGGATGGCTGGAATGTTGAGGCCAATTTGCGATAGCCAACTTGTCCTAGGGCAAAACATAGATTAGCCCCTTGTACAATGAAAAAGCCTGTCCAGAAATTCTCACTGACGCCCTCAAAACGAATGATCGCTGCGCCGATAGTTGCAATCAGCGCGCATAACATATGAAAAGGCGAGAAGCGTTTAAACAAGGCATCGTTGAGCATTGCCACGTAAAGGGGCGTGAAAATGGTAAACAACAGTACTTCAGGCACAGATAAATAAAGAAACGAGTGATAAAAAAATATATACATCATGCCCAGTTGAAGGGCGCCTAAAACTCCCAGAGCCAGTTTTTGCTTGAAAGTCAGCAGTGACACTTTTAGAAACGGCAGAAACAACAAAGAAGCGAGCAATACTCGGGTAACTACGGCAAAGTAACTATCGACGGCACCCGCCAAATATTCACCAATGAGTGAAAACGAAAATGCCCATAAAACGGTGACAGCGACTAAATAAAACACGCGAGACTCTATTGCGAAGTGATGTGCGCGCTAAAGTATTGCATCGTACTTATTTAATCAAGGTTGGCGTTTTGTTTATGGGATGAAAAATCAGTTGTTAGCTGTGGCCTGCTAGCAAAGAGCAGCATACAGGTGCCCCCCAGTGCATTTTACCTTTGCCAATCATGGACTAAGCCTCTGGCGTTATTAGTCATTAACCCTGGGGTCAGAAGCGTACCACCGCATGCGCAAAATACACGCAGCTCTAGTTCTTGGCCCAGTACGCTTATTCTTTGTTGGCCTTGGGCTAATTAAGGTCGCTCTATTTAACGTAGCTTTTTAACGTTGCGCTAAGGCGACGCGGGGCTAAAAGTGCGCGCAATATCCTTATTTTCTCCACAATGTTTGCTCTTTAACTTTAGTAAGGTGATTAACAATTTCCATCGGTGCGGCCGCCGTAGGTAAGGCTTATTCAGAACCTATGGATTAAAAAGTAATGACTAGGCCAATAAAGAGGATTGTTGTGATGCGTAAAATAAGAAGTGCTGCTTTTATTTCATTGAGTTTGGGTTTAGTCGCGTGTGGTGGAATTGATAATACGCAGCTTGACCAAAGCGCTGCTGATGAAATTATCGTTGAAGATGATACCAGCACCGAGCCCGTCACCGATGAAGGGATAGTGATTGACGTGGATGCAACGCTATTTCTAACAGGGGAAAATGTCAGTGTAAACACAGTATCTTGCACGTTAGTTGATGGCAGTGACACCCTATGCTACGAAATCACTTCAAAGCATATCGCATCAGAACATGACATGGGACCGTGGTGCCCTGAAACTATATATGACACCGCAGAGGATGGCGGCCTATGGTTCGATAAAGGTGAAATTAACGATCTTGATGGTCCGTTTATCGCGAATTTAGCGACCTATTACGATGATCCGGGTTTCAAAATGTATGAAGACGACGGCAGTGTTCGTAGAATGGAAACCGCGCAAGAGTGCGCAGAAGGAGCAGATCCGAATATTGAAGACAAATATACTAATATGTGCGCGCAGTGCTTACCCGAGTGGGTGAGTGCTCAGGTTTCCTATCCCATTCCCATCACGCCGGTGAAACAAAGTGAGCCGGTCACATTAAGTGACGGACCTACCCTAGAGCAGGCCGGCGTAGAATATGGCCCCTCGGTTAGAGGACTTGCATTTAACGGCGTACGCTTTGATCACCCAGCAGACATAGACATTATCCTAGCGGGCTATCAAATTGCCCCAGTTGACGATGCGGGCGGCCATGTAAACAACAGTTTAGGCTATCACTATCATGGCGATACCGGCATGACAACGCGTATTGCCCAATCGGATGATCACTCAGCAATGATTGGCTATGCATTAGATGGTTTTGGGCTATACGCAAAATTAGATGACGAGGGAAACGAAGCAGCGGAGCTTGATGAATGCCGAGGTCACACTGATGAAATACGTGGCTACCATTATCATGTGTTGTCGCTGGAGAGTAATGAATTCCTGGATTGTTTCTACGGCGCATGGGCAGAGTAAACATGGGCAACATTCGTATTCTAACCAGTAAGGTTGTCGTGTTTATTGCACTGATGTGTTGTTCAATCAGTGTTCATGCACATGGGTTTGATTATTCAGTGCTGCGACTAAGTATAATGTCAGAGCATACCTTGAGTTTAACCTTAACCTCATCATTAGATGCGTTTAGAAAGGAAGTCCGTCAGCACTTTTCAAAATCGCCTTACGCTACCCCTGAAGAATTTAACGAGCAACTGCTCGCGCATATAAAGAAAACACTCTTATTAACTGGGGAAAATAAACAAATCGCCTTAGGCGAGGGCGCGGTAACATTAGGGCATGAAACTTCTGTGGTGTTTCGCTCTATTACGTTGCCTAAAAATCTGCGGAAAATTACGCTAACCAACGGCGCGGTGAAAGACATATATAGACATACCACAAAGCTTATTGTGACTGCGGAGAGTACAGGAACACAGACGCACATTCTGAATAAATCTAACGGTTTTACCGCGACATTTTTTGTTGAGTAAGCCAGTTAACATGCGTATTTCGAATGATTAGCTACTTGGCGTATATAGCTTACTGTTTACTACGCTAGCGTTTGCTGAGTTGTTGTTTACTAAGTTAGCACTCTTTTTATTAACGCCATTCTGCGTTAATAAATCCTCACTCAGCGAGAATGTAATAGGGCTTAAACAAGGCGTTTGACTGAATCAATAGTTGTACTTTTTCGAAGTCGTGCATGGCGGTGTAAGCCTTCTTAAAACACGCCTGAAAGGAATGCCCCAGCTGCATTTTCACAGCGCTCTAAGTATTTAAAAGGGAACAACCATTTCTGCACTTCGACGTGTTGTTCAAAAGCCGCTGCCTGCATTCTGAGAGGGCACTTCATCAAGCGAATTGCGATAAGAGTAAAGGCAAAACCTAGTACTAATAGGCGGGGGTCTCAGTAGGTACAACCGTGTTCAAATTGCCAAAGTGGGTGTTTGAGCCATTGTGCTTTTTTGACTAGGGCCGAAAAGTAATTCAGCCCGTTTTATTCTTAGGTTATATCGAGCGCTTTTTAGTAAACCGAAGGTTCCCCTGGTGGGCGCGTTTTAAAACGCCGATGTACCCACATGTACTGGTCTGGCTGTTGTCTGATCGCGTGTTCTATCATTTGGTTAATAATACTTGCATCGGTTACATCGTCACCGCTTGGGAACTCATCCTCTGGAACAGCAAATGTTATATGATAATGGTTGGTATCCAGATCTCGCTTATGGGCAACGAACACGGGTTTGGCCTTGCCCAGCTTCATGAGTTTACTGGCTGAGGTTACCGTGGCTGCTGGGATGTCGAAAAAGGGGGCAAACACTGAGTTTTTGATCCCGTGATCCTGATCCGGTGAAAACCACACCACACGCCCATCACGTAACTTACGAATAATTTCACGCATGTCAGAGCGTTCGAGCACATTTTTAAATACGCGCTTTCTGCCTTCGGTGATGACGTGTTCAAAAACGGCATCGTTATTTTTTCGGTAGATAACGTCCATATCCGCGACCAAATTCACCATCAGGCCAGCGAGGTCCAGGTGGGTATAATGCCCACCGATCAAGAGCACACCTTGGCCGTTTTCTGTCGCTTTTTTCAGTACATCTAAGCCGTGCACCGTAAAACGTTTACGTAAAGATTCCGGGTTCGCCCACCACGCCCAAGCAATTTCAAAAAAACCGATACCGTTGGACACGAAAATGTCTTTGACTAACTGGGTTTGTTCAGCGGCGCTCTTCTGTGGAAAACACAACGCAATGTTGGTAGCGGTAATATGACGACGGCGCTTAAAAAAACGATAGCCAAACCTGCCAAACGCACCGCCTGCTAACATTTTTACTTTAAAAGGGAGTAAGGCAATTATTCGAAGAATAAGGACAGCCAACCAACTGGCCCAGTGACGTGGATGTAGAAGAGATTTTGACATGAAGTGGTAAGCCATCCGAAAAATATTAAATTACGTTGCGCGTAGAGCAGGGAATATAACAAAAATGTGTTTTTATAGGCACACATAGGCGAGATTATTTTTCTAATTTTGCATGCCAAGTCTAAACATCAAGCAAATCCACGCGAGAAAGCACCATCACCGCGTCGCTGGAATACCTCTTGCTAAGCCACAGTTATAAACTGAAAAATTACGAATAGAAGAGGGGGATTCATAATGCATGTTCAGTCAAACTCGGCGTTAGCACCACTCAACGAGAATACACGTCTTAGCATCTCAGGCAATGAATTGCCAAGTAGCGGCAACAAAGCGGATCAACACTCCCCAGCGCATCAAACCAAAAGCGAGCAAGGCTCTGGCGATGTTTACGATTTCACCAACATGTCACGCCGAGAATATAATCAATTGGTTAAAGCGGGAGAAGTTCCGCTTGGTTACGTTGTGCTGCCCGCGGATGGTATTGATCTCACATCAAACACCAAGGCGCAGATGGAAGCCGTGCAGGATGAAAAAATAAACTTCATCGATTATTACCAAAATAGAATTTCCTATCGAGAAAGCACGGGTCAATCAACGGAAAACTTCCGTGATGTGCTGTCCGACTTACAAAAGTTGCAAGGTAAGGAGGTGAATCCAGCGCTTAGCAAAGGCGTAAATACCTACGCTTAGTTGTAGTCAGGGATTCCGTTGGTTTTCGAATACTCGCCAAGTTATCGAATCAAATATAGAAAATATTTTCCCTATAGCTTTTAATAGCAAAGAGCATTAAATATTGGTCTCCGGGTGTATTAACATCTCTGCACAGTTCAGCAGGTGGGATACAGCTTAATAAAACCTAGGGTGGGAGTATTTATATTGACACCCATAGTAACTTATAGAGACAGCCATAGTTGTCATTCTTAGAGCCCGCAGTTTACGAAGCTTTTAAAGAAGACAGCTTTAAAGAGACAGCCATCGTTAAATCTATACAGCTTTAAAGAGACAGCCATCGTTAAATCTATACAAAATTTCGAATTAGATAGGTGTTGAGATTTTTTGTATATAGAAATGCCGCTTGATACTCAATAACTGCACTTTTGAGCTGAACAACTGAAGATTTTTTATGAAATTTTGAGTGTTGAGAAAGGAATTCATATGGAATGATGAAGTTATAGGCAAGCGCTCGTGTCACAAGCTGTGCATTAAGTGTATTTGTTGAGATTAGTTGATAAAGTTCAGGCGCGCTTTAGCAGCTCTTTTGCTTTGCCCATCCCCCGTATTCGTTGATGATGAGTATGGCGCTTAAAGGCA
>Ga0189289_10210_pt1 | contig 48367 bp, 45 predicted proteins | sample UW106minimetaG_FD_130313 | JGI IMG/M metagenome (GOLD analysis project Ga0189289, IMG submission 130313) | Marine microbial communities from the Costa Rica Dome - UW106 mini metaG | ecosystem: Environmental > Aquatic > Marine > Oceanic > Photic zone | place: Costa Rica: the Eastern Pacific...
ATTTCAATTCCCGACATGCCCTGAGCATGTAATCGTAACCTTTGATCCAGTGTGGTCTTCCAACTGAAATAAGTTGTAGTTCTTTAGATTTAATATAAGGCGGTAGCTCGTTAAAATCGTTGAAGTTAAATCCGGAATAAATGACCTTGTCGAGTTTAGAATCTGAAGAATAAATTGCATCGCTATTCGCTTTAATAGCCTCACTCACTGAATGAAATCCTGATACCTTGAGATACCATTTTGCGAGATAAGTCTTATTCTCATCATCGACAAACGGACGAACATTTAGTTGGTAGCCTAACTGGCTCAATATCAGATTAAACTTTCTTTCTTCGAGAATAGTCTCGCAATAAGGTAGTAGGGAGATCCACTGCACATGCACAACATCTGGTTGAATACTTTGTATTGCTGAATTAAAATTTTGACGTTTTAAGCCTGATGAATCGAAGCACAATATCGACTTTATAACATTAAAAAAGGCGACAATTCCATTTGACTTCAATATGTTTTTAATTGCAAAAACAATACTTCTCCTAATCAGATTTAATCTATGAGTTTGAGTTCCTAGATCAACGTACTTAACCCCCTTAATTGGATGATCTATTTTACTGTCGAAACCCAAAACATAAACCTGGTGTTTGCTACAAAGGCTTTCTATAACTGTATTTATAAAGGGTCGTGTTTTAAAACTACCATCAAAGATCACTATTTTGAGATGTGCCTTCATCTATACCTTGGCATTTATTTTAGAAAACACCTTTTTTACACTAGTTATTTTTATCACGGATGGCTCTCTTCGATTTATGAATAACTTGTTTTTATTAGTAATAAGTTCCTTTAACTCCTTCGCAGAGAACATCACATTCGATGAATAATAATCATGTAGTTCCGCTTCGGAATAGATATCGGAATTTACTATATCCCGGCATAAAAGTTTGAGAGATTCAACTTTATTTCCGGAGAGAAAATGATCAGGTCGATTTTTGAAATTTTTAAACTTTTTCACGAAGTCATTTGCATCATACATGTGGTAATGCAACATACCTTTTACAGATATACTTTCAATAGGTTCACCATCAGAATAAGTATAACGATGTACATTTTTTGGTATGATCTCCTGATTTGAATTAACCCGTACTGCGACCTTACCGAGATGTTGCCCGTACCAATAAGAAAATTTAATATTTGTTTTTGTAAACGGATTGTAGAAGGCTTTATATATACGATCGATCTTTCGATTGAACTTGTGTGTCGCCTTAAAATAATGGGCTTCTGCAAAAACATTTTCAAAATGAAGTTGCGACTGTAATAACTCATAAGGTAGAAAAGTCACTAAATCTGTTGAATCCTTTATTTCATTAAAAAAAAATCCAAGATTTGTAGGATCATCAAGATTGGTACAAATCAATTCATCGGCATCTAAGGAAATTAACCAATCGATACCTAAAGTTTTACATTTCTGAATAGCATCATAAGTATTAAGACATTGCCTGGCGGTATGATGGTCTTTCGACTTATCATTAAATTTCTGCAAATTGTCCTGATCTTTGTACTCATTGACAATAGATTCAGAAACTTCAACTATATCAATATCTGAGATACTTTCCTTTCCCTGGTCAGTTGTATTATCGAAATAAACAAATGCTTTACTTATACCAATCGCCTTATGATATAAGATATTGTTTCGTAAAACACGCGCTTCATTTTTTGCAGTAATTACTATCGCAATTTTCATTTATATCCGTGAGATTTATAAAAGTATTTAATCAATTATTTCTTTGCCAAAACGCAGTGGTGCAATCCGTAACCTAACTTTGATAAGAAAGATTCTCTAAACCCGACTAGTCCAATTTTTTTGAAAATTGCCACGACATAGCGATTATTAATCAATTTATAGTGGCCTTTGTTGCCAAAATTCATAACGATACTTTCATACTTCAAAATCTTGAAATTCTGCTTAGCCAGCAATCGTTTTAATTCACCTTTACTTATCGGAAGTTCTATGGGCTGATCCGACCAGGTATCACCATCGGTCATATGATCTAAGACCTTTTTATTTGGGGTAGTCATTATCAAGTATCCGCCAGGTTTCAAGATATCAGCACAAACACCGAGGTACTTATCTTTATCTTCAATATGTTCAAGTACTTCCTGAGACACTATGACGTCGTAAGTCTTTCCTTCAAAATCAAAAGTTAAGGCGTCCCCATGCTGAAAGTTAACATGTGGATATAAAGTGTTACATTTTTCAACCGCTTGCTGCGATAATTCAACAGCATCGGTCTTACCGAATTGACCAAGAAAAGCGGTTAATCTACCATCTCCCGATCCCAAATCTAAAATTAATGGTTTTCGAACCTGACGCTTAACAACAGTAAAATAGTCTAAAATCTTTACGCAACGTCTCAGTTGAAGACTATTAATAAACTTTGTTGTACTCCAATATTTATCGTAAAATGACTTTTGGTCTTCTATATTCATAAGTTGCAATCTTTTTTTTAGTCATAGAGTTCCACCACTTTTTTTGAAAGTTTCTGTAATGAAAATTTAGCTCTAACAAATGCTCTGGCGGCACTACTCATCTTAGAATAAAGATTTTTATCCAGATATAGTTTTGAAATCGCCTCGGCAAATTGGTCTACAGATTTTTCCTCTACCAGAATTCCAGTTTCTGTGGTTAATGTAGTGCTAACTCCACCTGAATCAAAAGCCACAACTGGTAAACCCATAGATTGTGCTTCTAATGTTACAATGCCTTGAGCTTCTGCTCTATTTTGATCGTCTGTTATGGAGGTCATTAAAAACACATGATTTTTGCTGTATTGTTCTCGTAATTCAGTCTGACTTTTCAAACCCATAAACGAAACGTGGTCGTCTAATTTTAGTTCCTTTACAAGTGTTTTTAGTGTGTCTTCCTCGCGACCAATTCCAATGATTGTATAATGAACCGAAATCCCTTCATCTATTAGCAGCTTTAAAGCTTTTATTCCGTATTTATGCCCTTTTAGGGGAATTAATCGTCCAACAGATATTAGCCCTAGTGACTGATTTTCAATAGTCTTTAAAGATTCATCCGTAAAAAAATCGGTATCCACACCCATCGGCACAATTCGAAGTTTATTTTGCTCACATTGTAAATTTATCATTTTATCGAACAAGTAGGGCGAATTCACAGTAATATACTTTGACTGCTGAAATAAATTCTTATGTGTTGCAATGAGCCTTTGCTTTTCCGCTTCGCTTTTCGAGTGAACCGAGAATCCGTGCACACTTAGTATAAGATCACCTTTAATTACACCGATCTTTTTCATCACTGCAATATCCAATCCTGAATTAGCAAAATGAATATGAAATACGTCAACATTCTGATAATTTATAAAATAATTCACGAGAAAAGGCTGAAAGAACCAATGCTCAGAGATAGTGTGATAGGCTGAAATTCGATTGTATTTGAAATACTTAAAAAACAGATAAGGCCCTTTTAAATAGCGCAGAAATCTGTTCTTTGGTATTTTGAAATCCATAGCATCTGTAACGGCTTCGACATTATTCTTTTTAAGATCTGAAATTTGAGATGACTCATCAAAATTATTTAAGTGATAAGCTAGAATACCTACCTCAAAACCATCATTTATTGCAGCTATTACCTGATTTACAATAAAGGTTTGTGAGTGTACGGGAAAACTTCTGGTGATATAGATCACTTTTTTCATTTAAATAAGCCTTCTAATATTTTGATTAATATGTTTCTGTCTCTTAACTCTTTCACTAAATTATGATGGTTTGTATCATAAGGATGCAATACAACGTTATTAAAGCTACTAAGACGCTCGGCATGTATTTTGTCAAGTCTATGATTGGTCGAGTAGTAAATATGTAATGTAACGAGATTCTTTTGAGTTTTATTAAGTACATATTTTAAATCGTAATATCTTTTTTGACCTCTATTATTTTTGTAAACGTTTGAAATTTGTTCTTTCCATCTTTTATCTTTATGATAATATCTGGTAATCCTTCCAATAAAAGATTGTGGTGAAAATGAAACCACTGAAGATACTCCAAGCAGGGAGCCAAATAATATTGCCGCATAGCCTCCCATAGAATTACCTAAAAATATAACTTGTTTATAATTATTAGCTGAAATAATATTTTGGAGTAAATCTTTAACCATTGAAAGGTTTGAAGTTTGAAAGTCTAAACCTTTATGATACCATGCCTGACTTTGATCTCTAACAAAAACTTTATCACACTTAATATTCTTTAATACATTTCTAAATTCAAAAATTGGTAGCCCTACACCCTGCTTTATACCACCAAAAATCACTAATAGTGCATCAGATTTAGACTGTTCTATTATAACAGGATCAAAATTTTCATTCGTTTCCATATTGAAGACTATTTTCTAATAACAACTTTTTATAAGCAGAGATATGTGTTTCATCTATTTCATTGACCCATGCACTCTTTAAGCCCTTATTAGGCATCAAACCAAGCGGTTTTTTTATGGCGTCTATTTGATCTGGTTCAAGCTTGGGGTGTTTTTTAAAGAATTTAAAATGTATCTTTTCGTAAACTTCGTACGGTTTATCAACAAGATCTTCATAACGAATGATAAGTAAATTTGGGTCACTTAATAATAACTCTTTCCAACTATTTACATGTTCTACCCAATGCTCAAAAACAGTATGTTCTCGTTCTGTTCTTCTCGCAGGAGATCCGCTCCAATCGAGTTTATAGTTCAAAAATTCATTAAACGATAAATCAGCATCTTTCTCATGAATAAAATTAGGCGTTTTCCAGATGGAATATGCTACAGCTCTTCCATCCCTGTAAATATAAATTTTAGAAGCATCATTATCATTCTCATACCCAAAATAATGATTGCCAAATAACTTTCCGTAAGGATTTCCTTCTTCCTTAACCAATCTATTAGACCAATGTCCCCAGACAATCTGATCGATCGATAAATTATTCTTTTGATAAAAGTTTTTTGCCAGAAAAGCCTCTAGAAAATGCGTACCCGATCTTGGATGAGAATACACTTTAACAAGTGGTTTCTTATTCATGAATTTGCCGACAAAACTTCTAATACTCATAATTTGATCACTCCAAAATATCTTTACCCATTGGTAGTCTGTTTATCAATCTATATTGCAATGATTCGATTTCTTCTGGCTTCAATTCACGGATAATACGAGCTGGATTCCCAGCAATAATGACATTTTCAGGAAAAGACTTAGTAACTACACTTCCGCCACCAACTATAGTATTATTTCCAATATCAGCCCCAGGTAATACAATAACTCCAAATCCTAACCAAACAAAATCACCTAACTTAGCTGGTACTGCACCACGAATAGGACAGTGTGTTAAAATGGAACTGCGATGACCAATTACACAATTGTCGCCAATATAAATGAGATGTGGATTAACCCTATCTAAAACATTTTCACCTTTAAATACAACATTGTTGCCAATGTTAGGATACTTCTCCTTGAAATCGGACGGTTTTGGTTGAGGATTACTCCTGAATTTATTGATAATTTTATTAATCAAGCGCCTCATAATTCCATTGTAAATCTTTCAATATATATCCTCTTCGGTTCAATATGGCCTTACCCTTCATATCAGCTACGGAAATATTGATAACAATTCGTGCAACCTTAGCTATAATTTCTGTTCCTGGATTGAAAGCTATAAAATCTAGCATATAACTTCCAACGTTCAAAAACTTCTTTGGGAATTTTACTTTATAATTGTGCTTCCCTTCTGAAATATCAGTCATATCACAAGTGTCGAGACTAAAGCTAGACATGATTAAATTATCATGATTACTCTTAATATGCATAGCCATTGCGAAATTCTTTATATCCTGCCTTGAGGTAACGCTAATTGAAAAATTAATGTTATCATCATAGGAAAAATCATCTTTGAATTCGCCATTATCGTCATAAACATAAATACTATCGAATTGTACATGTTTAGAAGTACTATCAAAATGATATTTCCCATTATTGGAACTTGAAGTACTAAGTTTTAAGTAGTCTTCAATAATACCATCTGTCTGACCTTCTTTTACAATTTGACCATTATCCAAAAGAATGGCTCGTGTGCAAAGACTTTTAACCGCAACCATATTGTGACTCACAAACAAAACCGTTCTACCCTGACCTTTAGAAATATCTTGCATTTTTCCGACAGCTTTCTTCTGAAATTCTGCGTCACCTACCGCCAAAACTTCGTCAACCACTAAAATATCAGGTTCTAAGAACGCAGCAACAGCGAATGCTAAACGTACACGCATCCCCGAGCTGTAACGTTTCACTGGCGTATCGATATATCGGGCACAACCAGAAAATTCAATTATCTCTTGCTCTTTAGCTTTTATTTCGATCTTAGTCATTCCTAAAATGGCTCCATTAAGATAAATATTCTCTTTACCAGTAAGTTCTGGATGAAACCCAGTACCAACCTCCAATAATGAAGCTATTCGACCTCGGGTTTTAATCATACCAGTAGTTGGACCAGTTACTCTCGATAAAATTTTAAGTAAGGTAGATTTACCTGCGCCATTTTTACCGATGATCCCAAGGACTTCTCCCCGTTTAACTTCAAAATTTATATCCTTAATTGCCCAGACATAATCGCTGTCTGCAGCCTTTGTCCTATCATTTTTTGCACCAATTTTAAGGTATGGGTCTTCCTTACCGCGAATTTTGTAGGACCAACGCTTCAGATCGTGACTAAGCGTACCTGTACCAACAACACCCAATCGATACTGCTTACTTAGATTCTCGACCTTTAAAATAACATCTGACATATATTCTATACGGTATCTATAAACGATTTTTCTGTTCTATTAAAAATAACCAGACCAAACATAAATACAACAAGGCTAACTATGAATGTATATAGAAAACGATTAAGACTAAAGTCCCCTGTATCTAAAAGCATAAATCTAAAACCTTCTACGATTTGTGTTACAGGGTTATATTCTACAATCTTTGCAACTACTGCTGGAAACTTTGCTTTAGCCTCAGACATTGGATAGGGTACAGCAGAAACATACATTAAAAGCTGTACTGCAAAATTCAATAAAACCATTAAGTCTCTATACTTTGTTGTTAAAGAGGAAAAGATCATTCCCAAACCTAAGCCTAGCATCCCCATTATAATCACATAAACTGGAAACAATAAAATGTAGCTATTTATACCTACACCAAAACCTGATGCTTTATAATAGATTAAAAAACCTATAAAAATTAATAACTGTATTCCAAATTTAAGAAGATTAGAAACAGTTATAGACATTGGCAGTATAACTCGCGGAAAGTAAACCTTACCAAAAATATTCTGGTTCTTAGTAAATGTATTTGACGTATTGGTAAGGCAATCTTTAAAATAATTCCAAGCCGTAATCCCAGCCAAATTAAATAAAAACGGCGGTATTCCACCAGTTTTTATATCACCAAGATTATTAAAAACTAAAGTAAAGATCACAGAAGTAAACAGTGGTTGTATTAAGTACCAAAGTGGCCCGAGAACGGTTTGCTTGTAAAGGGTTACAATGTCGCGTTTTACGAATAAAAACAAAAGATCTCTATAACGCCAAATTTCCTTAAAATTAAAGTCGACGAGCTTTCTCTTAGCAGAGATGGTAAAAAGCCACTCATCTTCTTTATATTTAGACAAATTAACATGTTTAGATTAATCGCGCTAATATACTATTTATTCGGAATTTTGCAGATAAGGTATGGAAGTAATTTATTTACTTATTAAAGTAATCCCACGTGATTTTAAGCCCTTCTCTTACCGTATATTTAGGTTCATAGCCCATTAACCTGTTTGCTTTAGATATATCTGCTAATGAATCTCTAACATCACCTTGTCTAGGAGGACCATATATAGCATCTAAATTCGATTCTGCAGCAATTCTTAATGAATCCCATAAATAGTTTACGGTTATTCGTTCACCACATGCAACATTAAAGACTTCATTTGAAGCTTCTTTAGGTGCAAAAAAGCCTCTTACATTGGCTTGTACTGCATTATCAACAAATGTAAAGTCTCTTGTTTGTTCTCCATCACCATTAATTTTTGAAGGTTTATTATCCTTTAAAGCTTGCATAAATAATGGAATTACCGCTGCATACGCACCATTTGGACTTTGTTTTGGACCAAACACATTAAAATAACGTAAACCTATAACATCTGTCCCATACGTTTTTCCAAAAACATCAGCATAAAGCTCATTCACATACTTGGTTACAGCATAAGGCGACAATGGTTTCCCAATGGTATCCTCAACCTTTGGTAATGATTTACTATCTCCATAGGTGGAACTTGAGGCTGCATAGGTCATTCGCTTTACTGTTTCACTTTCCTTTAAAGCAATTAGCATATTAAGGAATCCAGATATATTGACTTCATTTGAAGTAGCCGGATCATTTATTGACCTTGGCACTGAACCTAAAGCAGCTTGATGAGACACATAATCTATATCAACCATAGCTTTCTTGCAGGTATCAAGGTCTCTAATATCTCCTTCAACCAATTCAAACAAAGGATTATCCATAAACTCAGTTAAATTTTCTTTATAACCGTTGGAGAAATTATCTAATACTCTAACCTTCTTGGCACCATATTTTAATAAATATTCAACAATATTAGATCCTATAAAACCAGCACCGCCAGTTATTAAGAAACTAAGATTAGATAAATCTTGTGTATGATATTGATTCGTGTACATAATTTAGATTTGGGGTTTTAAGTTTAAAGGCGAGCGTCCACAGAATTAAGCGGTAATAATGATTTAACATCAAAAATAACAGTCTGATTAGTTTTTAAATCGTCAATAGAAACTTCTAAGAATTCTTTATGAGATACCGCTAGAATAATTGCATCATAACTAGATTTTAAATCACTCGTAGATGATAACAAATCTAAACCATATTCATGTTTGACTTCTTCTTTTGATGCCCATGGATCGTAAACGTCTACATTTACATGGTAAGATTGTAATTCTTCAATAATATCAATAACTCTTGAATTTCTAATATCAGGACAGTTTTCCTTAAACGTAATCCCTAATACTAAAGCATTAGAGCCTTTAATTGTTGCACCTTTATTGATCATCATTTTAACAGTCTCGGTTGCAACGTATGCACCCATACTGTCGTTCATTTTTCGACCCGCTAAAATAATTTCAGGATTATATCCAGACTCTATTGCTTTTTGCGCTAAATAATAAGGATCTACGCCTATACAATGACCACCAACTAAACCTGGAGAGAATTTTAAAAAATTCCACTTGGTTCCAGCTGCCTCCAAAACAGCTTTGGTATCGATTTCTAATAATCTAAAGATTTTAGATAATTCATTAACAAAGGCAATATTAATATCGCGTTGCGAATTTTCAATGACCTTTGCTGCCTCTGCAACTTTTATAGTAGGAGCTAAATGTGTACCTGCCGTTATAACTTTCTTATAAAGTTGGTCAATTTTTTCTGCGATTTCGGGCGTAGAACCTGAAGTTACCTTTAATATTTTAGTAACAGTATGCTTCTTGTCACCTGGATTGATACGTTCTGGTGAATACCCAGCATAAAAATCTTGGTTAAACTTTAAGCCTGATACTTTTTCTAAAACAGGAACGCAAATATCCTCAGTAGCACCAGGATAAACCGTTGATTCGTAAACAACAATATCATTAGCCCTTAATACTTTACCTACCGATTCACTCGCTTTAATAAGAGGTGTAAACACTGGTCGCTTAAGTTCATCTGTTGGTGTAGGAACCGTTACAATGTATATATTTGCTATTGCAAGGGCTTCTACATCGTCAGTAATGTATAATCCTTTATCAGCTTTTAGGTCGGTCGTTAAAACAGATTTAAGATTGTCATTATCAACCTCTAGTGTTTTATCAACTCCAGAATTTAATTCATGAATACGCTGTTTATTGATATCGAAACCAACAACAAAAAATTGCTTGGCAAATTCTACAGCAAGGGGCAAACCAACATAACCTAAACCTATGATTGCAATTTTATCTTCAGAATGTGTCATTTGTTTATAGTAGATTTAAAAATGAGTTTCAAATCTAAATAAAAACTGTAATTCATAACATAGTTTTTATTGATTTTCACTTTATCTACCCAAATAATCGTTCTATTGTAATGATCAGGGTCTTTTTGTCGTTCTAATACACGCTCTTCGTTTTTATATTTTAAAGTAGCCTCACCTGTAATCCCTGGTTTTACTTTTAAAATAATCCTATCTTCCCCTTGTAATTCGTCAGCAAAACCCTGGATATCAGGCCTTGGACCTACAAAACTCATATCACCAACTAAGACGTTAAAAAGCTGTGGTAACTCATCCAATCTAGTCCTTCTTAGGTATTTTCCTAAAGCTGTTGCACTTTTTTCTAAATGACCCAATTTATGCTCCTCTTCTTTTAAAGTTCTTATTTTGTAAATTTTGAACAATTTACCATGTTGTCCAACACGTAATTGAGAGAACACACCATTCTTTTTTGTATCAATAGTCGCTATTCCCACTAAAATAAAAATAGGAACTCCAATAAAGGGCAAAAGAATCAAAACTAGAACTACATCGAATGCGCGCTTTCTTTTGAGTTGTGCCTGAGATATCAAAACTTTAATCTACTTTTTAGAGTCGTTTTAGAAATTTTTTAATCTTTTTAAATATAGATTCTTTATCTCGCTCATGATAGGCATTTCCATAAATACCGTAACCGTAGCCGTAGCCATAACCATAGCCGTAGCCATAATTATGGTTATTATTGTGACGGTAAAAGTTTAGAACAAAATTTATATTTTTTAATTCACCAGATCTGTATTTGGCATTAACTAATTGCAACATCCCTTTTTTGGTATAATCCAGTCTAACCATAAATATAGTTGCATCTGCATATTGCACCAGTTCCAAAGCATCAGTAACAAGACCAAGTGGTGGCGTATCTAAAATTATTATATCATATTGATCTTTAAGTTCAGAAATCAATTGTTTTAATCTCTCACTCATTAATAATTCCGAAGGATTAGGTGGAATTGGACCCGAAGTTATTAAGTCTAAATTTTCAATATGTGTTTTAATAATTGTTTCATCTAAGTCGCTATCATCTATGAGATAGTTAACAACACCTTTTTCATTTGTAATATTAAAATCGTCAAATATTTTTGGTTTCCTTAAGTCTAAACCAACTAAAATTGTCTTCTTTCCTGAAATGGCATAAACTGTTGCAATATTAATAGATGTAAATGTTTTTCCTTCACCACTCACTGAAGAAGTGATCATTAATGTATTCGCACGACTTTTAGAGGGGTTATTTTTGAATATAAATTGTAAACTAGAACGTATGGCTCGAAACGATTCTGCTACAGCTGATTTTGGCTTTTCATAAGCAACAAGATTATTTTTATACCTGTATTTACCTATCAAACCTAAGATTGGAATCTTAGACATTTTTTCAATTTCGTCGGATCCATGAATAGTACTATCCAAAAGGTAAATAACGAAAATGAGAAACATTGGAAGAAAGAATCCGATCATAAGAGCCAACATATAATTGAGCGATTTCTTTGGTCCAACGGGTAAATTACCTATATCCTTGGCTTCATCTATGACTGTTATATCCGAAACATTTGCGGCTTTAACGATGGCTGCTTCACTTCGTTTGGTCTGGTAAATATCATAAGCTTCACGACTTAAATCTAATTTACGCTGAATTTTTAAATACTCTTGTTGATCTTGCGGTAGGTCTATTAATTGCGATTCTAAACTAGCAATCTTTCTACTGATGGTATTTAATTGGATACTTATAGTACTTCGGGTTGAGCTAACGGCCTCAAGTAAAACATTTTTTTCAGTGTCTATCTTTCGATCTAAATCATCGAAGAGAATTGACCCTTCTTTAGTACTATACTCAAGATTTCGTCTTTGAACCGATAATCCAATGATTCTACTTACACTTGATAAAATATTAATTTCTGTTATACCGACGGAAGAGGGCGCTGCAATTTGAGTATAATCGTTTTTAGTTCTAAGGTAATTCTCTAGTGTATTGAGATAATTCAGTTTTGATTCCTCCAGCAACTCTTGTTGCTCATAATTCTTTAGTTGTTCAGAAATTTGAAGAATCTCACCTTCTACATTAAATACCCTATTCTTTTTCCTGAAATCATTCATCTCATTCGTCACTAATTTCAAGTCTTCATTAACATTACCAAGGCTACTATCTATAAATTTTATTGTGTTGGTAGCATAGAGGTTCTTACGGGCTAGTTCTGTTTTACTCAATATCGCCGAAGTAGCATTTAAATAATCAACAATTTTTGATTTATTTTTCCCTATTAAAGATAGTCTTAAAACAGAGGATGCTTCAGCGGAAGAAGGTGCAATTTTTATTGCATTCTTATAAGAATCAACGATCTTGTCGAAATTTAAATAACGTACAAAGTAGTTTTTATTGGAGTTGGGTTTAACATTAGATTTCAAACGTACAGTGCCATTAAAAAATGGCAGGTTGACAGCCTCCTCAAACCGATATATCCTTTGAAATTCAATTGGAGTAAGTGCTATGGATTTTTTCTTTTTAGTACTGTATATCTGACCAATTCCACGATCGTTTTCAAACTCACAACTCAATTCATAAGATTGAGAATCCAAAATTTTAATCCTAAAAGTCGTATTAATCAATTGAGGTTTGGTCTTGTCTGTAATCACTTCAAAAGGTGCGTCTTTGTAAATATCAATGAGGTGATATTTTCCTTCCTCCAAGTAATCTTTATAATACTCTAAAGAATCTACGACAAGCTCGTTATGCGATCTTGTTTTTACCTCGGTAATAATACTTCCTACTTTTCCGGATACGCCCCCCCAATTGAAAGAGATACTGGTGTTAGCTGTAAAAAATGGATTTTGATCATTCTCTATAGTGATTAATGAATCGAGTCGGTAAATATTTTGCTTTCTAATATTTATGAAATGAGCAATTATTAAAGCTATTCCAATGCAAAAAAAGACCAGTTTCCAGAGATTTAATACCTTAAAGAGAAAGCCCTTAAAATCAAATCCTACGCGCTGGGATTCATACGAATCAATATCTTCAAAATCCTTGTAATCCATAATTTACAATCGAGTAAAGAGTAAAATGGTCGTCGCGGCAATTGATACTATTGTAGCTATGGTTGTTAAGCTCGAAACCGCTGTCTCACCCGTTCCGATTGATTTCTGCTTTAATGGTTTTATATAAATCATATCATTTGGTTGTATATAATAATAAGGTGACTTCATTACATTAACATCTGTTAAATCTAACCTGTGGATTTTTTGTCCTTGTGAATATTGTCTGATAATCATTACGTCTTTTCGATCTCCGGTAATTGGAATCTCCCCTGCATTGGCAATAGCTTCAAAAATATTTACACGTTCTTTAAAAAGTGTGACAGTACCAGGAGTATTTATTTCACCTGTTGCTGTATATCTTAAACCGGCCAATTTAACCGTAACAAAAATATTAGCCGTTTCCTTAAATTGTTCATCTAGCAGCTTTTTCTCAATCATTTTCTCAATCTCATCAGCTGTGTAACCTAGCACATTTAGAGTTCCTAAATTTGGGATTTTTATAGTACCATGAATATCAACTGTAAAACCATCAAAATAAGCGCGCTCAGCACTATCTGCATTTAAATTGGCTTCACCTATCGGGTTAAAAATTTGAGTATTATTCTGATCTAAAACCTTAATTCTTATATTTAGAATATCATCAATCTGAATTCTGTAAGGCTTTTGTACTTCGGATAAGTTATTCGGAATTGTATCATATCCTGAATTTTCTTTATCCTGAAGATAAACTATGTCTTTATGAGGAATACATGATGACACAAGGATACAACTGAGGACAATAATCAAAAGCTCTATGCTTTTCATGGGTAAAATGGGTGTTTACCGACAAATATAATGTATCACCAGCAATAACAAAACTATTAGGTTTCTTTTCGGTTTATTTCGTTCTTTGTAAAAAAATTACTGTGAATTACCTCAACGTAGAAAATATTTCTAAGGCTTATGGCGAACTTATTCTCTTCGAAAATTTGTCGTTTAGCATTCATAAAAATCAGAAGATTGCTTTTGTAGCAAAAAACGGAAGTGGCAAAACATCCATTCTTAATATTCTTTCAGGAAAAGATACAGCTGATCAAGGACAAATTGTAGTTAGGAAAGGCTTACGTCTGGCTTTTCTCAACCAAGAACCAGAGCTTGATATTAACTTAACCATTGAAGAGACAATTTTCGCTTCTGACATTCCTATTTTAGAGATAATTAAAAACTATGAAAAAGCTTTAAAACATCCAGAGGACACAGAGGCTTATCAAAGGGCTTTTGATGCGATGGATCAAACCAATGCTTGGGAATTTGAAACACAATATCAGCAAACACTTTCGCAACTAAAACTTAACGATCTTAACATGAAAGTGAATACACTTTCAGGTGGACAAAAAAAACGATTAGCATTAGCTCAAGCACTCTTAAGTCAACCAGATATTCTCATCTTAGACGAACCAACCAACCATTTAGATCTTGAAATGATTGAATGGTTAGAGGATTATTTTGCTAAGACTCAACAAACGCTTTTTATGGTGACCCATGACCGGTATTTTTTAGAACGTGTGTGCAACGAAATCATTGAGCTAGATCACGGTCAACTCTACACCTATAAGGGTAATTATTCTTACTATTTAGAAAAAAAAGAAGCCCGAATTGAAAATGAAGCTATAGAAACTGGTAAAGCCAAACAACTATTTAAAAAAGAACTGGATTGGATGCGACGCCAACCCAAAGCGAGAACTACAAAATCAAAAAGTAGAATTGATGATTTCTTTGAAATAAAGAAAAAAGCACATCAACGCCGTAAAGATCATCACGTACAACTAGAGATAAATATGGAACGTCTTGGTAGTAAGATCATTGAGTTTCATAATGTTTCTAAAGCATTCAAAGACAAAAATATTCTGGATGGATTTGACTATTTCTTTAAAAAAGGAGAACGCATTGGAATCATCGGAAAAAATGGCACAGGAAAGTCAACTTTTTTAAATTTACTTACAGGAGGTATTCAACCTGATGGTGGAAAAATTGTATTAGGAGAAACAGTAAAAATCGGATACTATACACAAGGCGGTATTACCGTAAATCCAGAGCAAAAAGTCATTGATATCATTAGAGCCTTTGGCGACTATATTCCACTTGCAAAGGGTAGACAAATAAGTGCGCAACAATTATTAGAACGTTTTCTTTTTGATCGCAAAAAACAATATGATTTTGTTGAAAAGTTAAGTGGTGGTGAACAAAAACGACTTTACTTATGTACCGTTCTAATTCAAAATCCCAATGTACTTATTTTAGATGAGCCTACAAACGATTTAGATATTGTTACCTTAAATGTCCTTGAAAGCTTTTTAATGGACTTCCCTGGCGTGCTATTAGTAGTATCGCATGATCGTTACTTTATGGATAAAATTGTCGACCATCTTTTTGTATTCAGGGGAAATGCCATTATCGAAGACTTTCCTGGTAATTATTCAGATTTTAGAGCATACGATTCTAGTCAACCTAAACATGAAATAAGTGTTGAAAAATCAGATAGTTCAAAGGCCCTTAAACAAAATGAAGCACATAAATTATCCTATAATGAGCAGAAAGAATACAAAAATTTAGAATCTAAAATCCGGTCTTTAGAATTGGATAAAAAAGCGCTCGAGAGCAAGTTTAATAATCCAGAATTATCAGAAGACGACATTAATACTTTATCCACAGAACTTCAAACGATAATAGACACTATTGAAGAAAAGGAAATGCGATGGTTTGAGTTAGCAGAAAAACTAGAACAGTAATGCATCAATTCATAGCTTATATAAAATTCATACTATCTGCCACAAATCAGCATGGCGTGCACTCTCCATTTATCTACAACTTTGTGACAAAGTGCCTTTATGATAAAACTAAATATTCTGATTATGGATTAATTAATAACTATCGTCGACTATTAAAATCTTCTGATAAAATATTACAGGTTATAGACCGTGGTGAAGGCTCTAAGTCGCTGAATTCAAAGCGCCGTAAAGTAAGACGAATGGTGAATATTTCAAGTAGTTCTAATAAAGAAGCACAACTGCTATACAGACTGAGTCAATACTTTAACATAAACACTATCCTCGAATTAGGCACCTCTTTAGGAGTTGGCACCTATGCATTTGCACTGTCAAATAAACATACAAGAGTAACTTCCATTGAAGGTTGCAAGAAGACCTCAGAATTTACACAATCAAAATTGAATATTTTAGGTATTGAAAATATAGCCTTTCAAATAGGTGCGTTTTTCGAAGCCATACCCAATCTTAATCAGCCATCCTATGATTGCATCTATTTTGATGGGCACCATAATAAAGTCGCTACCATTGAGTATTTTGAAATGCTTCTGCCGAAAGCAAATAACAATTCCGTCTTTATTTTTGATGATATTTATTGGTCTAAAGGCATGACAGAAGCTTGGCAACACATTAAAAATCACGAATCTGTTAGGGTTACGGTAGACTGTTTCCATTTAGGCTTTGTATTTTTTAGAAAAGAGCAAGCCAAAGAACATTTTAAGATTAGATTGTAACATGGCGTTAACTTTAACGTCTTATTGGCGAACTGATTTTTTAATTCTTTTATCTTGCAAAGGATTTAAGCAACCAACATCTATAATTTATGAGTGACAACGTCATTGAAATTAGAGGCATTATTCGCGATTTTAAACTAGGGCAAGAAATTGTTCATGTATTAAAAGGTATAGATCTTGATATTAAACGTGGTGAATATGTTGCCATCATGGGCCCATCAGGTTCTGGTAAATCAACTTTAATGAATCTTCTAGGCTGTTTAGATACACCTACGGCTGGTATGTATAAACTTAACGGCAAGGATGTGAGTCAAATGACCGATGATGAGTTAGCGGATATTCGAAATACAGAAATTGGTTTCGTATTCCAAACGTTTAACTTATTACCAAGAACCACTGCCTTGGATAATGTGGCCCTACCTATGGTTTATGCTGGTGCCTCAAAGAAAGTACGTAATGATCGCGCTACTGAAGTTTTAATTGATGTAGGTTTAGAGGATCGTATGGATCATAAACCAAATCAATTATCAGGTGGACAAAGACAACGTGTTGCAGTTGGCCGAGCTCTCGTAAATAAACCTTCAATCATACTGGCTGATGAGCCAACAGGAAATCTAGACTCCAAAACCGGAACAGAAATCATGGCACTCTTCGATCAGATTCATACCGCGGGAAACACCGTTATTATGGTAACTCACGAAGAGGATATTGCTGCACATGCTAAACGTGTTATTCGTTTACGTGATGGTATTATAGAGAGCGACACCTTCAACAGTTAATCATTTTTTATACTTCTTACTTAGAGCCATTATCCTTAACTTTGCTATATGAAAGTATACACAAAGACAGGTGATAAAGGAACAACAGCGCTATTTGGCGGCACACGGGTTCCTAAACATCATATTCGCATAGAAAGTTACGGTACTGTTGATGAACTAAATTCACACATTGGTCTTATACGTGATCAAAATATTAATCAATTGTACAAAAATACCTTGATGGAAATTCAAGACCGATTATTTACAGTTGGTGCTATCCTAGCAACGGATCCTGAAAAAGCAACACTTAAAAATGGGAAAGCAAGATTAAACATTCCAAAGATTTCGAATGCTGATATTGAAAAACTAGAAAGGGAAATGGATCTTATGGAAGATAGTTTACCGCCAATGACACACTTTGTACTTCCAGGAGGGCATCAAACGGTGTCATTCTGTCACATAGCACGTACTGTGTGTCGCAGAGCAGAGCGTTTAGCTTCTCACCTCAATGAATTAGAGCCTTTTCAACCAGAAACACTTATGTATATAAATCGTCTTTCTGATTACCTATTTGTATTGGCACGGAAGTTGTCACATGATTTGCAAGCTGAAGAGATTAAGTGGATTCCAAAAAAAGAATCGTGATTTTTAAGTCTTCGGTTTAGGGCTAAAATCGAAAGAAATGAGCTCAAAAGATGAAGTTTAGACGTTCTTTTTATTATTATTTCAAATAATTTAGTTTTTTCTTGAATTATTCAGCTAAAAATTTATTTTTGCAAAAAATTAAAATTACACGCAAATGTATTGGACATTAGAATTAGCATCATATTTAAGTGATGCACCTTGGCCAGCAACAAAAGATGAGCTTATTGACTATGCTATTAGAACAGGAGCACCTCTTGAAGTTGTAGAAAATTTACAAGCGATTGAAGACGAAGGAGATTCGTACGACTCAATTGAAGAAATTTGGCCAGACTATCCAACTGACGAAGATTACCTCTGGAATGAGGACGAATATTAACATATAATGAAATCACAAAAAAAGTCTCTTGCGTTATCTTAACTGAGAGACTTTTTTTATTTTCGGATTCTCTTAAAACAAGAATCCTATTAGGCCTTACAAGCCAACCATTTTACTGAAATTAACACATAGTTTGTTCACTAAGCAGGCTATTACAAAATATTGACCATGGGTATATTAGATAAAGTACTTAAAGTGTTTGTTGGAGACAAATCCAAGCAGGATGTAAGTGCTATTAAACCAATTGTAGATAAGATTAAAACCTTCGAAAGTAGCTTAGAAGCCTTATCCCACGACGCGCTTAGAGCAAAAACTATAGAATTTAAAGATAAGATTGCTGAAGCTAGAAAGCCACTTCTAGAAAAACAAAACGAATTATTAGCAAAAGCTGAAATCACTGAAGACATTGATGAACGTGAGGATATTTACGTTGCTGCTGATAAAATAGAAGATGACATTTACGAGGTTACAGAAGACGTGCTTAATGACATCCTACCAGAAGCCTTTGCTGTGGTTAAAGAAACCGCAAAACGTTTTGTTCATAATCCAAAAATTTCTGTAGTTGCAAATGCCTTTGATCGAGAGGTGTCTGGAAGTAAAGACTACGTAACATTAGACGGGGACAAAGCAGTCTGGGCTAATTCTTGGGATGCTGCTGGTAAGCCAATTACCTGGGATATGATACACTATGACGTTCAGCTCATTGGTGGTATTGCCATGCACCAGGGTAAAATTGCTGAGATGCAAACAGGTGAAGGTAAAACCTTAGTCGCAACACTCCCTGTATACCTTAATGCACTTGCTGGTAAAGGTGTGCACCTTGTTACAGTTAACGATTATTTAGCTAAACGTGATAGTGCTTGGATGGCTCCTATTTTTGAATTTCATGGACTCAGTGTAGATTGTATTGATTACCATACACCAAACTCTGATGCGCGTCGTAAAGCTTATAACGCAGATATAACTTATGGTACTAATAACGAATTTGGTTTCGACTACTTACGTGATAATATGGCGCATTCACCAGAAGATTTAGTACAACGCCCGCATCATTACGCTATAGTCGATGAGGTAGATTCTGTATTAGTTGATGACGCACGTACGCCATTAATTATCTCTGGGCCAATTCCAAAAGGAGATGAACATGAATTTGATGCGTTGAAACCCAAAGTAGAACAGATCGAATCTGTGCAACGTAAATACCTTGTAGGTGTTTTAGCCGAAGCTAAAAAACTAATTACCTCAGGAGATACCAAAGAAGGTGGATTTCAATTATTACGTGTTTACAGAGGTATCCCTAAAAACAAGGCTTTAATTAAATTCTTAAGTGAGGAAGGTGTTAAACAATTACTTCAAAAAACTGAGAATTTCTACATGCAAGATAATAATAGAGAAATGCCAAAAGTAGATGCTGAACTCTATTATGTAATTGACGAGAAAAATAATCAAGTAGAGTTAACCGACAAAGGTGTTGATTACCTCTCTGGAAAAGATAATCCAAACTTCTTCGTTATGCCAGAAATGGGTACCGAAATCGCTAAGATTGAAGAAAAGGGATTAGCAGCTGAAGAAGAGGCGGTTCTAAAGGAAGATTTATTCAGAGACTTTAGTATTAAATCAGAACGTATCCATACACTCAACCAATTATTGAAAGCTTATGCCCTTTTTGAAAAGGATGTACAGTATGTAGTTATGGACAATAAGGTGATGATCGTTGATGAGCAGACCGGTCGTATTATGGATGGTCGTCGTTATTCAGATGGATTACACCAAGCTATAGAGGCTAAGGAGAATGTGAAAATTGAAGCTGCAACACAAACATTCGCAACAGTTACGCTTCAGAACTATTTTAGAATGTACCGCAAATTATCTGGTATGACAGGTACTGCGGTTACAGAAGCTGGTGAATTCTGGGAAATCTATAAATTAGATGTTGTTGAAATTCCAACTAACAGACCTATCGCAAGAGATGACAGAGAAGATTTAGTTTACAAAACCAAGCGTGAAAAGTATAATGCCGTTATTGATGAAGTTGTAGGCTTGTCAAATGCTGGACGTCCAGTTCTAATTGGTACGACCAATGTTGAGATCTCAGAGTTACTTGGTAAGATGTTAAGTATTCGTAAAATACCACATAACGTACTTAACGCTAAGCAGCACAAGAAAGAAGCAGAAATCGTTGCACAAGCTGGTAATGCTGGCCAGGTAACCATAGCCACTAACATGGCAGGTCGTGGTACAGATATTAAATTGAGTGACGAAGTAAAAGAAGCAGGCGGTCTTGCTATTGTTGGTACGGAACGTCACGACTCAAGACGTGTCGATAGACAGTTACGTGGTAGAGCAGGTCGACAAGGAGATCCTGGAAGCTCGCAATTTTACGTGTCTTTAGAAGATAATTTAATGCGCCTCTTTGGTTCAGAACGAATCGCTAAAATGATGGACCGTATGGGTCTTAAAGAAGGAGAAGTGATTCAGCATTCAATGATTTCAAAATCTATTGAGCGTGCTCAGAAAAAAGTAGAAGAAAACAACTTTGGTGTGCGTAAACGCTTATTAGAATATGACGATGTTATGAACGCTCAACGTGAAGTAGTATATAAACGTCGTCGTAATGCTTTACATGGTGAGCGTCTTCGTGTGGATTTAGCCAACATGATTTTTGATACCTCAGAAGGTATTGCAATGACTAATAAGGCAGCGAATGATTATAAAAACTTTGAGTTTGAGTTAATTCGTTACTTCTCAATGGCTTCACCAATTTCTGAAGAAGAATTCGGTAAAATGGGTGAGCAAGAGATTGCTGGAGTTATCTACAAGGAGGCCTTTAAGCACTATCGTGAAAAAATGCAGCGCGCTGCAGATTTAGCCTATCCAGTTATAGAAAACGTTTATAATACACAGCGTGATCGCTTTAAGCGTATTGTTGTACCGTTTACTGATGGTATTAAAAACTTACAAGTAGTAACAGACTTAGAAAAAGCATACGAATCAAAGGGAACACAATTAATTAATGACTTTGAGAAGAATATTACTTTAGCCATTGTAGATGACGCTTGGAAAACGCACTTGCGTAAAATGGATGAGTTAAAACAGTCTGTTCAGTTAGCAGTTCATGAGCAAAAGGATCCATTATTAATTTATAAGTTTGAGTCTTTTGAGTTATTCAAGGGCATGATTGATCAAGTTAACAAAGATGTAATTTCATTCTTGTTTAAAGGTGAAATTCCTCAGGAAACCGCGAATACTATTCAAGAAGCTAAAAAACGACGTCAAGAGAAAACAACTGAGCAAAAAGAAGAAATCCAGAACATGGACGAGCGTGCTGCGCAAAGCAGAGCCGTTGGACAAAATGCATCTCGTCAGCAACAAGTTGTTGAAACCATTGTTAGAGAGCAACCGAAAATTGGCCGTAACGATCGTGTAACCATTAAAAATGTCATGAGTGGTGAAAGCAAAGAAGTCAAGTATAAGCAAGCCATTCCTTTAATTGATAAAGGCGAATGGGTTTTAGTGATTGACTAAAAACTCAATTTAAATTATAAACCTAAAAATCCTAATGCAATGCATTGGGATTTTTTATTTAAGACATAAAACGTTTTAATCTTTCTTTTTGTTATACCATATGTAATCCTTGTTAAGTGCAAAAACCAAAAATATTCTACTAATTTAACTCTTTATGAGACTGAAAGTAAGACTTGCACAGACGATGCTTGTAAAGGAACTTACCAAGGTAAAGAGTTTGTTAACGGTAACGAGGATGCACACCAATTCTCTAATTCAATGTCCACCAAGGTTGGTGATGAACTTAAAAAATTATACCAAGAAGGTGCATAGGTCATGGAAGATTTTGATAAAATTATAATGACTACTGATGGCATGGGTTCTGGTATTGTAACTTATTTTTTGGAAATTCCTTTTAAACGTATTGAAGAGAAATGTAAAGCCTTCACCTCTTTTGACCATGTTGGTGGTTGGGACCACTCTCCTGCTCTTTCACAAAGAAAAGAACAACTAAAAAGTGCACTAATGGAAGGACACGATCTTTTTATTAGTGATTTAAAAACAACCAAAGAAGGATTAGAGGAGTATTGGATACAGTGGAAAAACAAAATCACCCAAGCCGATTGTCAATAAAATAATATTTTAGCTTACCGAGAATAATTTGGTATGACTCTATAGATAATTTCACAATGCATAAATACTGGAAACAAAGAAATTCAAAGTCGAACAAATTAATCTTAATAAAAGATAAATGCATTTATAAGGGCAACCCAAAAGAAGAAGAACTTCAAAGATTAAATGAACAATCTACACAATTAGATTTTTTAAAAAACCTATTCAGCATAGCATATTCTTACATTACTCTTATTGAAAATCAAACTGGTAAAGATTATATCAAAATATACTTTGGTAATGGCTCGGAGGATGAACTAGTAATAAAAGATAAAAATACGAAACAAGAGGTGTTTGATTTTTTAAAAAGTGAAAGTCCAAAATTTCAATACAGTTCAGAACTTCCTAGTTCCTTTAAATATGCAAAGCCTCAGTTTTTTGCATTACTTTTTACAACTCTTTTATGTATAGCATCGTTATACTTTGCAATGAAGATTGAAAACGGAGTTAAGTACGAAATAGGAGGCAGAGGGATTTTAACACTTATTATTGCAATTGCCAATTTTGGTATTGTTAAAATTATTACAGGATACATTATGCTTATAGGCATAATATGTCTTGCAATTGTCAATAGATTAAAATCTAGAAGTGAGACTGAATATTTAAAAAGGTAAAATTAATGAACAAGCTTACTATGGACAGTTTAATGTCTTTGTCGAAAAATCTAATGGTGTATCGAAAATTACTATGGACTGTAATTCTGCAGAAGGTGCAACCATAGGTAAAGACAAATATCAAAACACCTTTCCTTAGACGATTTTGAATAGTATTAGGAAAGTTTCAATAGTAAATTTGGATCTGGACAGTTCATTTTATAAAACTCTAAATCAATTTTATTACTTACACCCGGATAATCACCTTTATAATGCTGAATATCTTTAATAATTTGAAAATGTAAATGTGGTGGATAATCTCCATTAACTTCTGCTGTACCTAATCGAGCAAATTCTTGTGCTTTATTAATAGGCATACCTATTTGAAGACCTTTTATAGATGCCAAACTTAAATGCCCATAAAGCGAGTAAAAATTTAAACCTTCAAACTGATGACTTAATATTATCGTTGGACCATAATCGCCATGATTGGTATTATTATTAAAACTATGAATGATGCCTTCAAGTGGAGCATGAATAGCAGTATTGGATTCAATCCATAAATCGAGTCCTAAGTGAATATTTCGCTCTTCATCAGGATGTACTTTGTTGAAATAATTACTACGTTCATAAATACTGCGTTGCTCTAAATAACCGCCATAAGCGGCTTTAGCATCCTGAGTTTTAATATAATTCCAGATGTAATTCTCTAATGCATCTGATGAAGAGACATCAACAGATTTAAGTGCTGCATTAGCTACTGATAAATCCAAAGTAGTGTAATCAGCCAATTGTAAATCTTTAAGAATTGGAAATGAATGAATTTTCGAAAGAAGTAACTCAAATTGACTTAGGGCCATAAAAAATAAATTTCCATAAAAATAAGAATCTATTTTAATGGAAAACAGGAAAGATAATGAAGAATAAACCTTTAGTCAACAAACAACATAAAGGCTTAATTCATAGTTACATTACTATATTTAGCATTAATGATTATAGATTTGTTTGTATTATTACCATTGATAGTTTTAAGCTTTTTATATTCATTATTAAACTTAGAACGATCACCATTAAACATAAGATTATATTCAACACTAGGAATTTTAAGCCATGCTTCACTATTCTCTAAAACTAAGTTTAAATTCTTAAAAGAATCCAAAATATTATGAATGGTTAATTCACCGAAACTACCATCTATTATATTATTACCTGATAGGTAGTCGATATTAACATTAGATGAATTGGATGTTAATGATAATCCTTGAGCATTTTTCAGTAATGCATTATCTACGAATTTTAATCCTAAAGTTCCGTTTAACCAATTATTAATTAAAACATCAGAATAGGAAGTATTGATGGACGTTTCGCTTCCATCAATACTTTCTGCTAATAAGCTAGAATGAGATATTTCACCTTCCATATTATACAATACGGACGATAATTTTATTTCACCATGCCTAATATCTGTTTTAAGTTTAGCCTTTTTAGGAATCTTAATTTTAATGACCTTTCTTACTTTAGTGTTGTTTCCAGATTCTAAACGTCTTGCTAAAGCAGATTCTCTTCGATCGCGCATTTGCTCTCGTCGCTCTTCCATTGCTTCTGCACGTTCTGCTGCTGCTTGAATACGCTCTGCATAGCGCTCCGCTATTCTTGCCTCACGCTCTGCCCTTTTAGAAGCACGTTCGGCATCTTTTTCCATTCTTGCAGCCTGCATTTCCATTTGCTTGCCTAAACGCTCACCCCAAGCCTCAATTTTTTCAGCCCATTCATTTCCAAATTCTTCTCCCCATTTTTCCATATCCTTTGCATAAGACTCACCAAATTTTTCTCCCCATTCTTCCATTTCTTTTGCCCACTTGCCTTCAAAACGCTTTCCATATTCTTCGCCCCATTTTGCCATTTTCTCTTGGTATCCCGATTCCGAAAATTTCTTTACCCAGGCTTCCATTTTTTCTTGTAATTCCTTGCCACCTTTCTTTTCGTACTTTTTACTCCACTCTGCTAAATACTTCTCACCTTCTTCGTGATATTTGTCATAATCAAAACTAATTGATTTAATCCCGTTCGGTAATTCAGGTAGTTCAGGAAATTCTGGCATATCCGGCATATCCGGTATTGCAGGCATATCGGCTAACATTGCCATTGGCAATACCAATATCTCTGAAATCTCCGGCATATCTGCTAATTCAAACTCCAAGTCTCTTAAAATCGCTGTGTAATCCTCTTCACCAAAAAGGCCGAATTCTCTTCCGCCTTGAGAAGAAATAGTTACGTTGTCATTTGAGCCATCTACCCTAAGATTCCATGCTTTTAAAGCACGCTCTAACTGCTCTTCTGATAACTTATCGCTTTCAATATAGGCTTCAACCTCAACAATATCTTTATTCCACGTACTGATTTCAATTTCGGCATAGCTGGTATTTAGATCTACCACAACATCCTTATTGACTTTAATAGACTGTGATGTTTTACTTAATTTCTTCTGTGCAAACCCAATTGTGGTTATAAGGCACAACACTAAAATTCTAATTGTGTTCATGATTTTTTGATTTAACTGTTCGTTTTTTGATTTAATGTATAATATTGATTATGTGATTACTTGTTCAAAGGCGTCGTCATTAAACTCCTGTAACTTTTCTTTGAGTCTCATAACGAGATTTAATCGAAACTTTAAATTATCTATTAAAGCATCTAAAGTTGCTTCATTTGGACCATTTTCATTAAGTTCTAGAATAAGATTGTCGTATTCGTCATTGAGCTCTTTTAGCCTTTGGATATAGCCATCAACTAAGTCCTTATTTTCAGGTGTCATTTGTACTTTAGACAACTCAAGGTTGATGCTTGCTAAATAGTAGTCCTCTACTCGCTTTAAATCAGGAACGACTTCTCCCATACTTTTAATGTCCTTCTTGGATTCTCCTCCATTAACTACTTCGGTTCCTTCAGGAGTATCACCGCCGGAATTGTTTAAAAACTGGTAAGCACCAAAGCTCAATCCTAATATCACCACTACACTTGCTGCAATATTTAAGAAACTAAATCTTGAAGCTTTTGTCTCCTGTGGCAAGGCGTTATCTAGTTTAGATAGAAACCTTGCTTCATGACCTTTAGACATTTTAGCATTTTGCGCATTAGCATCCTTTTCAAGTAAATTTTTAAGATCTTGTGCCATTTTTCTTCAATTTTAATATTGCTTGTAACTTTTGTTTACCACGTGATAACTGTGTTCTTGAGGCCACTTCAGTAATATTTAATATTTCTGAAATTTCCTGATGATCGTAACCTTCTACTAAGTACAACATCACAACATACTTATATTTTTCTGGCAATTCTTCAATTGTCTGTTTTACCTCTTCTAAGGTAATCTCATCATCAACTAACCACTCATTTTCATAGTCTTCATCTACAACGTTTAAATGATGTTCTTCTAATTCCATTAAGCGCTGACGTTTTGATTTTAATACATCAATACAGTGATTAACAACAATTCGCTTTAACCAAGCCCCAAAGGCCACCTCTGCCCTATACTGATTTAAATTAGAGAATGCTTTGATAAATGCCTCCTGAACAATATCCTCAGCTTCCATAGTATCCTTGACAAATCGAAGTGCCACTATGAGCATACCATCGCAATATTTATTGTACAATTGCATCTGTGCTTGTCTATCATTCTTCTTGCATTTTTCAACAATATGAATTTGTAGCGTACTAATGATAAATTGGTTTTTGTGATCGGTTCGCTTTAAAGACGACACATTTATTTATGTGTGACAAAAAAGTTTAATTTTTTAAAAATTTATAAGATTTGCTTAAAATTCAGCGTTCTGTTCTATAAATTTAGGGAATTGAATTATCTTTAAATTTTAGAACCGATTAAGAAAAAGACTCATGCTAAAACGTCTCCTTATTGTCTTATCTGTTATTGCTCTAGGTCTTGTTATCTATTTGGCATTTGGTGAGAACTTATTTTTTCGTAAAAGTCCAAAGGATACTGCTAAGATTACTTTAAATGATTTAAAACTTAATGTTGAATACAACAGACCTTCAAAACGTGATAGAGAAATTTTTGGTGCTTTAGTACCTTTTGATAAGGTTTGGAGAACTGGCGCTAATGAAGCTACGACATTTCAAACTAACAAAGACTTGATGATCGATGGGATGCTGTTAAAAAAAGGAAAGTATACCCTCTGGACGGTACCAATGAAAAATTCTTGGAAAGTAATGTTTAACTCCAAAGATTACAAATGGGGTGTCAATGAGAAAATGGAACCCATGTGGGATCCAAATTTTGATGTTATCGAATTAGAGGTTCCTAAACAAGACTTAGAAGAAATTGTAGAAAAATTCACCATTGCTTTTGATAATAAAACAGGAAATCTTAAACTCACTATGGCTTGGGATCAGACACTTATTGAAATACCAGTTGTAGTATATCCCAATTCTGCACCCTAACCAGTGATTGCAAAGTGGCTAAAAAGAATAAAACATATAAATCCGCTTTGCATGAACAAGATGGTATTTCTCCACCAGAAATATTAAGTTCAAATTCTGCAGCCTCAATAAAAGCCAAGCGTAAAAAACAACCCTCTATTAAAGAACTCGTAGCTGGTATTTCTTCGGGAAATATTACAGATTTGAGTAGAGCCATTACTTTAGTGGAAAGTAAAAACAAGACGCACACAAAAAAAGCAACAGACATAATTTCTGCATGTTTACCTCACTCAAACAAATCTGTACGCATCGGTATAACTGGAGTTCCAGGGGTAGGAAAAAGTACTTTTATTGAGGCTTTTGGTAGTTACCTTACAAGTATTGGGAAAAAGGTTGCTGTACTTGCAGTGGACCCAAGTAGCACCTTAAGTAAAGGAAGTATTCTTGGAGATAAAACTCGTATGGAAGATCTTGTTAAAGATGAAAATGCATTTATAAGACCGTCGCCTTCAGGCGATTCTTTAGGAGGTGTGGCCAGAAAAACAAGAGAAACTATAGTTTTATGTGAAGCTGCTGGTTTTGATACCATAATAATAGAAACTGTTGGAGTTGGACAAAGCGAGACTGCAGTGCATAGTATGGTTGACTTTTTCTTATTGCTTAAACTGGCAGGTGCTGGTGATGAATTGCAAGGCATAAAACGTGGGATTATTGAAATGGCCGATGCTATAGTTATAAATAAAGCCGATGGTCATAATCTTAAAGCTGCTAAATCAGCGAAAGTTGAATTTAACCGCGCCTTACATTTATATCCAGAAAAAGATTCTGGATGGATACCTAAAGTATCTTTGTGCAGTGCCTTAAAACAAGAAGGCATTAACGATGTTTGGACATTAATTCAGAACTACCTTAAAACCACAAAGGCTAATCATTTTTTTGATAAAAATAGAAACCAACAGAATAAATTCTGGCTACTGCAAACCATTGAAGAACGTTTAAAATCTGATTTCTATTCCTCTACCAAAGTAAAGTCCGAGTTGCAACATCAAATTACACGTATTGAATCTGGCAAAACGACTCCATTTGCCGCTGCGGAATACTTACTTTCTTTATAAGAAAAAAACTATACTTTTGCAGGAACGAAGCAATCAATTATATGTCTTATAAGTTTACGATTATTGTTCCTGTTTATAATGAAGAAGATAATCTTGAACGGGTTGAAACAGAACTATCAAAGTATCTATCAATAGCATCTGTACCTACTGCGGTTCTTTTTGTTAATGATGGCTCTTCAGATGCAAGTCAGACCATGATCGAAGAGATATGTGATAGCAATAAGGCCTTCCAATTTATAAGCTTTAAAGAAAATAGAGGATTAAGCGCTGCCATAAAAGCAGGTTTTGATCATGTGGACACAGAACTATTAGGCTATATAGATTCCGATTTACAAACTGCACCAGAAGACTTTAATATTTTACTCGAACATATAGACACTCACGAATTAGTTACGGGAGTCCGTGCTAATCGTAAAGATTCATTTGTAAAAAACATGTCTTCTAAAATTGCTAATAGTATTAGACGTACTTTTACAAAAGATGGCATGGATGATACAGGATGTCCTTTAAAAGTTATTAAGACCGATTACGCTAAACGTATTCCTATGTTTAGAGGTTTACATCGCTTTTTACCAGCAATGATTATGTTACAGAATGGCCGAGTTATTCAAATTCCTGTACAGCATTTTCCTCGAATTGCAGGCACAGCAAAGTTTGGGGTATGGAACCGCCTAATTGGACCATTAATGGACTGTTTTGCCTACCTATGGATGAAGAAAAAATACATCAATTACGACATTGCTAAATCCAGTAAATGAAAGATTGGATAATTTACAGTATTGGTTTTTTAGCACAGATTTTATTTTCTTCAAGATTATTGGTGCAATGGATTACCTCTGAGAAACACCGTAGAGTAATTACACCTAGTACTTTTTGGACTTTGAGTCTTATTGCGTCGTTTTTACTATTTGTTTATGGTTATTTAAGATTAGATTTTGCCATTATGCTTGGTCAAAGTTTAACCTATTTTATTTATATACGAAATCTTCAATTACAAGGACAATGGCAAAAAATGCCAAAACTATTGCAATATTTACTATTTATTGTGCCTATTCTTATTGTTGTCTTCTACTACAACAACAATAAAATTGATATTGAACTCTTATTTAAAAATGAGGCTATCCCAACTTGGTTGCTGATTTTAGGAATTGTTGCTCAGATAATATTCACATTACGATTTATTTACCAATGGATACATTCAGAACGTCATAAGGAGTCTTCATTACCAATGGGATTTTGGGTATTAAGTTTAATTGGTGCCTCTTTAATCTTAACTTATGCTATTATTCGAGAAGATCCAGTACTTTTTATTGGTCACCTTTTTGGAATGATTATTTATGCACGTAATGCTTATTTAATTAGACAAACAACTAATGATTAAGTACCTCGAAAGATATCCAATCCTCAGTTTATTACTCTTTGTAATACTAATGCTTGGCTTTACTATAGATGTCATTCCAGTAACAATCATGGAAGCGCGTAACTTCATTTCTGCCAGAGAAATGATAACGGATGACAACTGGATTCTTACAACAATGAATGGTGAAGCACGTTATCAAAAACCACCACTACCCACTTGGGTTACCGCAGTTTTTGCTATGCTTTTCGGCATGAAGTCTCTTTTAGCATTGCGTTGGCCCGCCTTATTATTTATGGCAAGTATCGGTATTTCCATTTACCTCTTCTCTAAAAAACTACAACTTAATAAATCACATAGTTTAATGAACGGATTTATAGTCTTAAGCTCATTTTATGTGATTGGTATTATCATTGAAGCCCCTTGGGATATTTATACACATGCCTTTATGCTAATGGCATTGTATCAATTATTTCAAATGTTTCAAAGTCAAAAAACAAGCATTGTCAATAGTTTGTTATTCGTACTCTTTTTAGCCTGTTCTGTGCTTTCTAAAGGCCCTGTATCGCTTTATGTGCTATTCCTATCTTTTGTGATTGCCTATGGTATATCGTTTAAACTCAAAGGAAGAGTTCTTCATTTTTTAAAGTTGATGAGCTTATTGATATTTGGCATTGTATTAGGTGGATGGTGGTATTTTCATGTAAGAATCGCAGATCCTGAAACCTTTGCAACTATTGCATCAAAAGAAACTTCAAATTGGAGCAGTTATAACGTAAGGCCTTTTTATTATTACTGGAGCTTCTTTATTCAAAGTGGTTTATGGACCATACCAGCTTTTATTAGTTTGTTGTATCCATACATGAAATCTAGAGTTTCAAATTTAAAAGCCTACCGCTTTAGCTTCTTTTGGACCATAATAGCCGTGGCATTACTTTCTTTGATACCAGAGAAGAAGTCGCGTTACTTAATGCCAGTATTAATTCCGTTAGCACTTAATATTGGTTTTTATATCGATTATCTAACTCGAGAGTTTAAAAACATTAAGCACAAACGTGAAACTATACCTGTATATTTTGCTTTTGGTTTGATTGCAAGTATGGGTTTATTATTTGGACTTCTAGGATTCTTTTTTGGACCTTTTTTAACGGGTTGGGTTTTAATTAGATTTTTATTAATCACAATTATATTGCTCTTAATAGGAATCTTTTTGATTAAAAGTTTAAAATCCAATAATATTAAAATTAGCTTTTATCTCTTAATTAGTTTTATGATGAGTTTAGGGTTATTTGCTTTACCAATTTCTGAAATGCAAATTCAGGCAGATTATAAATCAGTCTCTGAACTTACCGACTCAAAACTATCACTCTATAGTATAAACGAAGTTTCACCTGAAGCTATTTACCACTATGTAGATAAAATACCAAAGTTAAAATCAGAAGAAGGACTACAAATTCCTGAAGAAAAAGAATTTCATTTACTTACCAATAGCGCCAACGAACTTAGTAGTTATGATCAGATTAATGATCTTTACACCATTGAGTTTATAGCGATATACGATTTAAATACTTCTAAAAAAGGCACTAAAAGCCATCGTAGTCGATTGGTAAATCACCTCTATCGCCTTAGTCTGAAATAAAGCGTCTTAAAGCAAACTTATTTAACTTGTAAAAACCAAATCCGGCAAGTGCGCCAAAGATCATTCCGCAAATTAAATCCACTGGAAAATGCACACCAACATAAATACGACTATAAGCCACTAATACTGCCCACATTAAAAGAATGAATATGAGGTTTTTAAAGTACGGTCGTAACACTAAGCCACCAAATACTGCAGCAGCCATAGAGTTAGAGGCATGGCCCGAAAAGAAACTTCGATTAGAACTGCAACGTTCAGCTATGAAACGGATAAAGTCTTTAATTTCATCACATGCACAAGGTCTAAAGCGAAGCACAGAACGCTTTACCAGATTAGTAGTCTGATCTGTAAATAATATCATCAAGGTGATGGTTATCACAATTACAAGTAAGGCTTTCCATCCTAACCTCTTATAGATAAGAAATAATAGAACTGCATACAAAGGCACAAAGGTAAACTCATTTGTAATAGCGAGCCAGAGCCAATCCCATGATGAGTTACCAAGACTATTGAGGTAAACAAAAAGTTCAGTATCTAATTCTAAAAGCCTGTCTAGCATTAGTCTTCGTAACGTGCTACTTCCCTATCGTAAAATTCAGTAGCTTGTTTAATATAGTTCTCAGTTTCTGTTTCTAATTCTTTTTGATCATGCTGATCAAACTCCTCGAACCACTCCACTTCATCATTCTCAAGATTTATGATAAACCTAGGGAATTCTGTATGAATAATATAAATCGCATCAGGATGGTCTGTATTATCTCCTAGAATGAATTTTGGTAATTCCATTTTTAAATATTGTCTTGTTGCAAAATTAAACGCTTTGTAAGATAATTAAACCGAATGAACAATAAAATTGCTGCAATGGTTAATCCTGCCAATAGTCCTAACCAAATTCCAAGACTTCCTAACGCTTCCTCTTTTCCAAGAAAATAACTCACCGGAAAGCCTACCAACCAATAGGAAACGAATGTTATTAGGGTTGGAATCTTTACATCTTGAAGCCCTCTTAAGGCACCTAATGCTATAACTTGCAAGCTGTCACTAATCTGGAATACAGCAGCTGCTAAAAGCAAGCTTGCTGCAATTTGCACCACTTCAGCTGTACCCAATGCATTTGCCGGGTCATCTAAGTCCACATATAGATGAGGCAAGATCTCATGAAAAATGGCGAATAACAAAGCGAAAAGAACTGCAAATATAAAACCGACTAAAAAAATGGACTCAGCTATGCGTTTAAGATTAAAATAATCTTTAAGCCCTTTTTGATTACCAACTCTAACCATGGCTGCGACACTTAATCCCATAGCCACCATAAAGGTCATAGAACTTAAATTTAAAGCGATTTGATTAGCAGCTTGCGCATTCTTACCAAGTAACCCGCTGAGCCAAATAGCTGCTGTAAATATGCCAACTTCAAAAAACATCTGCATGGCACTTGGTAAGCCTAAATTAGTCAACTTCTTTAATGGCTGTTTACGCAATCTAAAAAACTTAACATTGGTAACAAAGGCTTTAGATTTCCTATTTACGGCAAGTATCCACCACAAAAAGAACAACATAACAAATCGTGAAATTAATGTTCCGATTGCAGCACCAACGATTCCCATTTGCGGAAAACCAAATTTTCCAAAAATGAGTACGTAGTTAATTGCGACATTAATAACATTAGCAACAATGGTTGCATACATAGGGTATTTAGTCATGGACAAACCATCGCTAAACTGTTTAAATGCCTGAAAAACAATAAGTGGCATCAAAGAAAACGCCACTAAATCTAAATATGGAATGGCTAGGACAACCACTTCCTCTGGCTGATCCATTACATACATTAAAGGCTTAGCAAGAAGTTCTAGTAAAAACAAGCAAATTCCTAAAACCGTACATAAAAAGAAACCATGTTTAAAAACGGATTTTCCTTTTGAGAAGTTTTCTTCAGTATCTGCCTCTGCAACTAGCGGAGTTATTGCTGTGGAGAACCCTATGCCTATAGACATTGCAATAAAAATAAAGCTATTTCCTAATGAGACCGCTGCTAATTCAGCAGAACCTAGTTGACCAACCATAACGTTATCGATAAAACCAACGAATGTGTGCCCTAGCATACCTAAAATTACTGGAGAGGCTAGTTTAAGATTATATCTAAATTCTTTAGTATAGTTGCTCAAAACCATTGTACAAAAGTAGGGTTTGGATCTAAGCTAAACGAATAAAATTCATTGTGAATTCTTAATTGAAGTCAAGTATATTTAAAGTGAAGCAATAGCCTTCTTAGCTTCTTCAAACTCCCTAACCATATCTTCGACAATATCAGCAACGGGTTTTACAGTGTGAATTAAGCCGGCTATTTGGCCAATTTCAAGTTCTCCGTCCTCTAAATCTCCTTCAAACATTCCCCGCTTGGCTCTCGCACGACCAAGGAGAGCTTTTAATTCTTCAATTGTAGGTCCTGCTTTATATAATTCTTGGATTTCGTTATAGAACTTATTTTTAATAAGCCTTACTGGTGCCAATTCTTTTAGGGTTAATTGTGTATCACCTTCTTTAGCATCTACCACGACTTGTTTAAAATCTTGATGTGCCGAAGATTCGTCGCTAGCTACAAATCTACTACCTACTTGCACACCATCTGCCCCAAGAACCATACAAGCTAGCATAGCTTTTCCTGTAGCAATACCACCTGCTGCAATTAATGGAACCGCCAATTGTTCTTTTACCATTGGTATTAAAGTTAAGGTCGTGGTTTCATCGCGCCCATTATGGCCTCCAGCTTCAAACCCTTCAGCAACAACTGCATCAACACCAGCTGCTTGGGCCTTTAATGCAAACTTTACAGAACTAACCACATGAACAACAGTAATACCTTGGTCTTGTAACCATTTAGTCCAAGTTTTTGGATTTCCTGCTGACGTAAATACAATCTTAACATCCTCTTCGGCTATAATATTCATGATCTCTTCGATGTTCGGATATAACATTGGTACATTGACTCCAAATGGTTTATCAGTTGCTGACTTGCATTTTTGTATATGTTCTCGTAATACATTAGGATACATAGAACCGGCTCCAATTAGACCTAAAATCCCAGAGTTACTAGCAGCGGAAGCTAATTTCCAACCACTATTCCAAATCATTCCTGCCTGAATAATCGGATATTTGATATTAAAAAGTGAGGTAATTCTATTTGCCATAAATGCTTTACAATAAAAGTTAAAGGTACGTATAAAGAATAGCTTATCTACTACGCAATTACACCAGAGCCCAATAATTCATTCCTGTGGTACCAAGCTACAAATTGACCTTCTGTAATTGCGGATTGCTTATTGTTAAACTCAACATAAAGACCACCTGCAACCTTGTATAATGTTGCTTTCTCCAAAGGCTGTCTATATCTAATTCGGGCCATGACTTGCATGGTTTGACCATCTTTAAGTGCTAAATCCTCTCTTATCCAATGTAGTTCTTCATTCGTTACAAATAAAACATTACGAAGTAAACCCGGATGATTTTTACCCTGACCAGTATATATGATATTTTCTTCAACATCAGTTTCAATAACAAACAAAGGTTCTTTTGTACCACCTACAGCTAGTCCTTTACGTTGCCCTTTAGTAAAATAGTGCGCTCCTTGATGTTTACCCACAACCTTGCCATCTGAAACCGCATACTCCGGCTTTTTTGATAAATATGCCAATTCCTGTTCTTTTGAATCAAATATTGGTAAAGCCTGATTGTAAATATCTAAGGTCTGATCCACTTCAACAATAATTCCATCTTTTGGTTTTAGCTGTTGCTGTAAAAAATCTGGTAGCCGTACCTTTCCAATAAAACATAAACCTTGAGAATCCTTCTTTTCCGCAGTTATCAAATTTTGAGCTTTGGCAATTTCTCGGACTTGTGGTTTGGTTAATTCACCTATTGGAAATAATGCTTTTGCCAATTGCCCTTGAGACAATTGACATAAGAAGTATGATTGATCTTTGTTTCCATCTACGCCTGCAAGTAATTGATGTGTTTTGGTTCCATTTTTCTCAATGGTTCCCTTTCTACAGTAATGTCCTGTTGCAACATAATCTGCACCAAGATTCATAGCAATGTCCATAAAGACATCAAACTTTATTTCGCGATTACATAAAATATCCGGATTAGGAGTACGACCTTTTTCATATTCATTAAACATGTAGTCGACAATACGTTCTTTATAATCAACACTAAGATCAACTGTTTGAAAAGGAATTCCCAATTTATCAGCTACCAACATTGCGTCGTTACTATCTTCTAACCAAGGACACTCATCCGAAATAGTTACAGAATCATCATGCCAGTTCTTCATAAATAAGCCAATCACCTCGTAGCCTTGTTCTTTTAAAACATGGGCTGCAACGCTAGAATCAACTCCTCCCGAAAGTCCTACAATGACACGTTTCACTTTGACTATAAATTTGAATTTATATTTAGACTCAAAATCAGCGGCAAAATTACAAAATAAAAAAGGTAAACTTTGTGTGACTGCCATGCATAAAAACTATCATCAATATAGTTTAAGGCTATTCATACGTTTTAATCACGACTTGGTTGGTGTGATCTATTTCTTTTTTGATTTTACCTCCTTCATAATATTTCCAGATCCCTACTTTACGATTATTTGTATATTTTCCTTCTGAGGTTATATTTTGCGAAGAATCATAATTTACTGTTTTACCATTTAACTGGTCTTTACTATATACGGATGATCTAAATACCTGACCATTTTCTAAAATCCATTTAGACGTACCTTCCAATTTTCCATTCATATATTGGGCACTTTCAGCTAGATTACCTGACTGATAAAACACTTTTCGCTCTCCATCTAATAATCCATTATCGTTAAAATACTCTTCAATCATTAAGCTAACACCATCTTTATGGAAATAGACCCATTTACCAATGTAGCGCTTACCATTCATCCTACCCTTACTTATAATTTTCTTTTGGGAAGAATAAAAAATAACGTCAGAAATACTATCGGTTGGGTTAAATATTTTAATAGCGCTTAAAACACTTTTTCCCTTTGATAAGGCATAATATTTAAAGGTGTCTACTTCTTTACCATTGACAAAAGTGCCTTCATATCGTTTTTGATCGGTCTTATAATAGGTCTTTGTCCATAATCCGTGACGTTTGCCGTCTTTATTATACTGATTGACGGATTTTTGAGCAAAGGCAAGTGTTAAAATTATTGTAAAAATAAAAGTTAGATAAAATTTTTGTTTAATCATTTTGTAGTTTTGTTAAACAAACTATATAGGTTTGTGCAATGTTGAACAATTTTAAAAACCCAAAAAAATGAAAATTATTTTAAAAACATTCAAATTACTGACAGTATTCTTATTAGTTGTAGGTTTAACTGGATGCAGCAGTGATGATGACAACAACACCGGTGGTGGTGTAGATTCTACAACAGTTGTAGATGTAGCTTTAGCAAATGGTTTTACTTCTTTAGCAGCAGCTTTAGAAGCAACTGGATTGGTATCTACCTTAGAAGGTACTGGACCTTTTACTGTATTTGCACCGACCAATGATGCCTTTGCAACTTTATTAAGCGATACAGGTTTAGACTTAAACAACTTAAGTGCTGCAGAAGAAGAAGTGGTTAGAAATATTCTTTTAAACCATGTTATTATAGGTGCTACTATTGAAGCCCAAACTCTTATAGATGCTGGGTCTGGCTATGCTTCAACTGCTTCTCCAGGACCAGATAATACTGCGTTAAGTTTATATTATAATGTGAACAATGGAGTTGTTGAATTGAATGGAGGATCTGGTGTAGCAGGTGGTTCAAATGTAACTACACCAAATGTTACAGCTACAAATGGAATTATTCATGTTGTAGATAAAGTGATTGCTAGACCAACTATCGCAACTTTTGCAACTACTAATGATGCTCTATCAATTTTAGTAGATGCGTTAGCATATGCGGATACAGGATCTCCAACAGTTCCATGGATAAATACTGTTTCTAATGGTGATGCTGGACCTTTTACAGTTTTTGCACCAACGAATGATGCTTTTATAGGATTATTAGGAGAATTAGAACTTGCAGCCTTAACAGATTTAGATGAAGCAACTGTTGATGCAGTTTTAACTTATCACGTAGTTAACGGAGCCAATGTAACATCTGGTCAATTAACCAGTGGAACAGTAGGGACAATAGGTGGTGATATCACTGCAGATACAAATAATTTTACTTTAACTGACGCTAATGGTCGTGTAAGTAATATTGTTCTTTCGCTTGTAGATATACAAGGAACAAATGGTGTAGTTCACGTTATAGATCGTGTAATTTTAACACCACAAGGATAGGAAAGATCGAGGCTGATTACCTCATTTTTATATTGATTGATTTAGTTAGTAAAAGCCCAGACGTCCGTCTGGGTTTTTTTGTACCGTTCTATTATCATAAACGACCTATTATAACTCCGAACTTTTATGAAAAAGAATAGACTTTACAACACATATGTAAACAGTACTCTAAGCTTACGCAGTCTAATCTTTAGTTTAGTTGCTCTTCTTTCCTTCTAATAGCTTCCATATGTAGCTATTTTATCATTTGGTAGAATTCTTATACTACTTTTATTAATCTCATTGTTAAAATTACAGAAAGAATTAGTGTAGTAATAAGAAACAAAAAAGCCTTAGTTGTATGAACTAAGGCTAACTAAAATAAAAATCTTACAATCGTAATTACTACTTCTTACGACGCTGCTGTGCTTGCTTTTGCTGTTCTGCCTGCTCCATCATCTCAGCCATTTTCCTTTGAAAACGATTCTGTTTTTTAGGTTTACTCTTACTCACTTCAATTTTAGCAAGAACTTTTTCTTCGTCAATGATATAGTTCTTAATCACCAACATGATTCCAATACTAATTAAGTTAGAAATAAAATAATACAAACTTAATCCAGAGGCATAGTTATTAAAGAAAACTAGCATTAGTAATGGTGAGAAGTAAATCATGTACTTCATCATTTTACTCATATCAGGCATTCCTTCTTGTGGTGGCCCTTGCATAGCAGTTTGTTGACCTGTTGTCATTTTCATGTAGAAGAAAATGGCAACTGCTGCTAAAATTGGAAATAAAGCCACATGGTCTCCATAAAAAGGGATACTGAATCCATCAGGGAAATCATATATTGAATCAAAAGAACTTAAATCATCTGCCCAAAGAAAGCTTTTTTGTCTTAAATCAAAAGCTGTTGGGAAAAACATAAATAAGGCATAAAATACTGGAATCTGCATTAAGCCAGGTAGACATCCACTAAGCGGACTTGCACCTGCTTTACTTTGCAAGGCCATAGTTTCTTGCTGCGCTTTCATTTTATTATCCTTATACTTGGCTCTAATCGCATCCAACTCTGGCTTCAGTATTTTCATCTTTGCCTGTGATAAAAATTGCTTGTATTGAACAAATGACAGCATTATTTTCACTAAAACTGTCATCACAATAATGGCTATACCATATGGCAAGAAACCACTCAAGAATCCGAATAATGGAATAAATAAAGCTTTATTAATCCAACCGAAAATTCCCCAACCAAAAGGAATACTCTCCTCTAGGTTCTTATCATATGCTTTTAATGTTTTTGCATCTGTTGGCCCATAATACAATCCATAGTTTTTATTAACCTCACCTCCATTAAAAGCCAAAGGCATTTTAGAGGTATACAACTTTGTGAAAAGTGAATCTACTTCTTCATCTTCTACAAGGTTTTTTGAAGTCATTTCTACCTTGCTGAATGGATTATCATTCGCTACAAGTATTGAACTAAAAAAGTGCTGACGGTAAGACAACCATTCCACATCTTCTACCGTTTCTTCGTCATCACCCATTTGGCCTAACTTCTCAACACGATCTGTATCATGCATGTATGTTAAACGCGTGTAACGGTTTTCGTAACTGATACTTTTAGCATGACGTATTCCCTTTTGTCTCCAATCTAAAGTAATTGGCTGAGAGGTGTTGAATATACCATTTAAGCCTTGTGACTTAACTGAAAAATCAATCATATAATCATCCGGCTTTAACTCATATCTATACTCTAAAAACTCTTGCTCAGAGAATTTAAGCTTCATAGAAACAACAGTGTTATCACCGCTTTTTGTAACACTTGGTTGAAATGGAAAATCCTGAGTGTTACGGAGCCTACCATCATTAGTATTAAAGGTGATATTGAAATTGCTATTTTGATTCTTGACCATATATATAGGCACAGAATCATAATCCACAAAGTTTTTTAGCTTTACCTCAGCTAATTGGCCTCCTTGACGTTGAAACTTTAATTCAAAAACGTCAGTTTCTACGATAGTCATATCATCACCTGGTAAAGTTAATGCGTATGAAATGGCACCAAGTCTATTCTTGGCTTCTGCTAGCTGAGTAGAATCTAATGCCTTTACAGGTGCATAATCTTGACTTGTGGTTACAAGAGTTTCATTTTGTTTACTTTCCCTTTGTTCTGCTTCAACCTGCTCTTGCTCTGCCTTTTTCTGAGCTTCTAACTCTTCAGGTGTAGGTGTATTTTGGTACATCATAAATACCAGTATACCAAAAATAAGGACAAACCCTATTATAGAGTTAATATCGAGTTTCTTTTCTTCCATAATTTATATCCGCTTCTGCGGCTGACTGATTAATGATCTTGTTATCCCAAAAAGCTATCCAAAGTTCACTTTACGCCAAAGTGGCATATTATTTTTTATTCTTATACTTTAATGCTGCCCCAACAAAGGCCACAAACAATGGATGTGGATTGGCAACAGTACTTTTATATTCTGGGTGGTATTGTACACCAACAAACCAGTTATGTTCAGGAATTTCAATAATTTCTACAAGTCCAGTATCGGGATTTAATCCTGTCGCTTTCATTCCTGCACTTTCAATAGCTTCTTTATAGTGATTATTGAATTCAAAACGATGTCTATGACGTTCTTTGATATTGGTTTGACCATACACATTAAATGCTATAGTATTTTGATCAATAGCACAATCCCAAGCACCTAAACGCATAGTACCACCTTTATTAACTACATGCTTTTGAGATTCCATAAGATTAATAACTGGATTTGTAGTAGATTCATCCATTTCTATAGAATTAGCATCCTTAAGATTAAGCACGTTTCTAGCATATTCTATAACTGCCATTTGCATTCCTAAGCAGATCCCTAAAAATGGAATATTATTTTCCCTAACGTATTTAACTGCATCAATCTTGCCTTCAACTCCGCGTTCTCCGAAACCAGGTGCAACAAGAATTCCGTCTAAGTGACCAAGTTTAAAATCGATATTATCTTCATTTAAATATTCTGAATGTATTGATTCTACACGTACCTTAACCTCATTTTCAGCACCTGCATGGATGAAGGCTTCAAGGATTGATTTGTAAGAATCCTGAAGTTCTACGTATTTACCAATGAGTCCAATAATTACTTCACTCTTAGGATTCTTGTGACGTTTCAAGAATTCATTCCATCGATTTAAATCAGGCTCATCGCTCTTGAGGTCTAACGTCTCAAGCACCACTTTATCTAGTCCCTCTTCTAACATAAGGTTAGGCACATCATAAATAGTTGAAGCATCTATAGACTGAATAACAGCTTCCTTTTTAACATTACAAAAACGAGCGAGTTTTTCCTTTAGACCATCGTGTAACTGATGTTCTGTTCTACAAACTAAAATGTCTGCATGCACACCACTCTCCATTAAAGTCTTTACACTATGCTGTGTTGGCTTTGTTTTTAATTCGCCTGCTGCAGATAAAAACGGAATTAGTGTTAAATGAATAACTAAGGCATTATTATCACCTAATTCCCATTGCAACTGACGAACCGCTTCTACATAAGGCAGTGATTCAATATCGCCAACGGTTCCACCGATTTCTGTAATTACAATATCATAATCACCAGAATTACCTAAAATCTGTATTCTCTGTTTGATTTCGTCTGTGATATGAGGAATAACCTGAACGGTCTTACCTAAAAATTCACCACGCCGTTCTTTATCAATTACACTTTGATAAATTCTTCCAGTGGTAACATTATTAGCCTGTGATGTTGGCACATTTAAAAAACGTTCATAATGTCCAAGATCCAAATCTGTTTCTGCACCATCATCAGTTACATAGCATTCACCATGTTCATAGGGATTTAAGGTTCCAGGATCTATATTAATATATGGATCTAACTTCTGAATTGTTATTCTATAACCTTGTGCTTGTAAGAGTTTGGCTAGAGAGGCAGCAATTATGCCTTTTCCAAGAGAAGAAGACACACCACCAGTTACAAAAATATACTTAGGGTTTGTGGACATGTTACGTTGTTAAACGCAGGCAAATTTACAAAATAAAACGAGGAATCGTAGAATTGTTCAAGGTTTGTTAATATGTTATTTTTATGGTGTGGAAATAGCCTATACATTAAAATCTAAAGACCCTCTAACATTAGAATTACTTGCGAGTCAAATACAGACTTGGAAAGAGCTGTTAGCAATTGTTAGAAACTTACCCTATGGTAGAAATAGCAATAGAAAAGACATTACTCTAGTTTGGAAAGAACAAAAAGGTACCTGTAGTTCTAAACATGCGTTCCTTAAATATGTTGCGGATTTAAATACGATCACTAATATTGAATTGATTTTGGGCATTTACAAAATGAAAGAGTCGAACACAAGAAATATAGGTACTGTTCTAACTCGAAATGGGTTAGATTATATTCCAGAAGCTCACTGTTATCTGAAGCAAAACGGTAAACGTTTGGATTACACATCACAAAATTCAGATATTAAAAATATAGAAAAAGACATTGTATTAGAACAAATTATCTCGCCTAGTCAAGTCGTTGATTTCAAAGTTAATTTTCACAAAAACTATATCAATCAGTGGATTATTAATCACAAAATACCAATGACTTTTAATGAAGTTTGGGCAATTAGAGAAGCGTGCATTTTTAATTTAAGTCAATGATTTATAAGTCAGTTTTTCTAGAAAAGTCCCTTTTAATAGTATTTACTAATTCCTCTAGACCATTAATTTTTATGTCATGCATTTGAAGCATCATTCTTCCAAGCTTACCTTCAGGAAATCCTTTTTGTTTAAACCAAGTGTAGTAGTATTCTGGGATATCTACTAGATATTCACCTTTGTACTTTCCAAAAGGCATTTTATAATGCGCTAGTTCAATCAATGCTTCTTTAGACCCTTCCAAATTACTCTGATTTATACTTTTCTAATTTTAGTAACTCTTCAGTGATATAAGCTTCCCAATACTTTTGCGCTTCTAAATTTATAGAGTGGTTCGATTGCTCATCATAAGTCCTTTGAGTGTTATCTAGCGCGTCATTTATTGCCTTATGTATTTGATTCATTTGAATTTTGATATTTTGATTGACAACCAATCCATCCAATTGTTGTCTGAACTTCCGGACATAGAGCTCTGTGATATCAAAATGTAATTGTTCATGTTTTAAAATATAAGTATTTGCCCTCTCCTTAATATACCAGGACTTATTAGGATAAAAATGAGCCTCTACTGACGCTGAAAAATCTACAATTCTTTTTCCAGATGTTTTAACTGAATAACCAAATGTAATTCCAGAAGCCGTTAAAGCTACAGCTCCAGAACTTGGATTTGGATTAGCCTTAAAGTCTGACCAAGTTAACTTACGAGACGCATTCCATGTCATGGTCTCTTTACTGCTTGGATTTCCAACAAAAAATAAAACTAAAAAAACGAGTATATATTTCACTTGCATTTATTGCCAGTTAAACGTGATATCTTTTTCAATATCAGGATGTAAACTGTGATACACAGGACAAGTGTTTGCTGAACGCTCTAGAATTGTTTTAGTTTTTTCATCAGCTTCAAATGGAAGATTTAACACCACTTCAATTTTTGAAATACGCCTTGGATTACTAGCCATGGTCTTTGTTACCTGCGCTTTAGTCCCAGTCATATCAATATCCATATCTCTGGCTTTAATTCCCATTACCGTAAGCATACAACTTGCTAATCCCGTGGCAACAGTATCTGTAGGAGAAAACGCTTCACCTTTACCATTATTGTCTGTAGGAGCATCTGTAATAAAAGAATTTCCTGATCTAATATGTAAACTTTCTGTTCTGAGATTTCCTAGGTAAGTTACTTTTGACGTCATACTAATTGGCTTCTACTATCCTTAAATTATCATATTTCACAATGTAAACAGCTTCATTTATGTAGCCACCAAATAAAGACTTGTTGTATCTAAACTTATTCTCTATATACTCTGTTTCAATAACATCTGCAGAAGCCTCATAAAGATTTTCCTCAGACGCCAAACGTAAAAGAACATCTAAAGTTATATCAAATCCTCTAGCTACGTACTTACTTGGAGATACTCCATATTCTCGTTTATAAGCTCTAACAAAACTACTATTTTTAGTCTCGTCATAACTTCTATGCGTCGATGGGTAATGAAATTTAAGATTGGATAAATAATTATTATCAATATCCTTGCCTTCAAATGCTTTATTCTTATTACATGTCACTAAAACAATTTCGATATCTTCACTAACATAACCATTGACCATACTAGCAACACTTGAGACGAAGGTATCATTATTGGTCTCTAAGAAAACAACAGTCTTTCCTTTAGAAAATGTATTCTCCAAACGCACAGGATAAAGGAAAAAATCATCATTTCCTGTTTTCTTATTACGTTCTGAAAAAAATTGAGTCGCTCCTGGAAACTCGTTTTTTAATTGATTACTTATAGCCCGATGCGATTGATCTGCAATGATAATAACTTTTGATTTTAAGCTGTCTTTTTTCACAAACTCAATCATTGCCTTTCGCAATAGTTTATCCTCGGGTATAGTTTGAAAAACATTTGAATACACTTCCTTCGGTTTATTAAGTGCTGCAATAACGGGTATCTTATTGCGTTTTAATGCCGATGCTACACGATCAAAACTCTTTTCTTCCATTGGTCCGATAACAGCATCATAATTTGAAAAATCGTTATCCTCTAATAATTCTCTAGTTCTAGCAGCGCGGTACTCGGTATCTAAAACTTTTAAATCGGACGAAATCCCTAATCGTTTTGCAGAATCAAGTGCCATCGTTACTCCTACATGAAAGTCTAAAACTATAGATAACAATCTGTTATTCTTGATCATAGACTTTACCTCAGCCATAGAATCTATATCAATTCTATTCAGACGGTAAGGCAACATAAGTGCTAATTTCTTGGTTTCGAAATTCTTAAGTTTTGAAGTCAACTCTACAGTCTCAACACCTGAAAGATTCGCTTCAGTATCAATGGTAGCTGGTATCTTTAGTACCATTCCAGCTTTTAATCCTGATTCTTTCAGCTCAGGATTTAATTCTTCCAATTCTTCTTGAGTTAATCCAGTTTTAACTTTTAGTCTGTAGAAACCTTCTTTAGGTAATACTTCATAATAATTATAAGCTGTTTCAATAATTCTCTCTTCATCATCCTTAACATTAGGCACATTAAGCTCATCACCAGGCTGTAACACAGGATTCATATTTGGATTTAGTGCTTCTAACTCAGCAACGGTGATGCCAAATTTATAAGCAACACGCCATTTACCTTCCTTAGGTTGTACAGCATATTTTTTAAGGGTGTTCCTATAGGTTTGTTTAGAAATAATGGTTTTAAACCTAGGAATTCTGATTCTATTTCCTTTCTTCAAGTTTTCTGAATACAAAAAGCGGTTTGCTTTTTTTATGTCTTCTTCGGAGACACCATATTTTTGAGATAAACCGAATAACGTTTCTTTACGCTTAACTTTGTGATTTTTATATCCTATTAATTCTCGAGATTCCTCTACAATTGGCTCATTCTTAATTCTTGAATTAGGAATAATTAAAACCCTGTTAATTTGAAAATTAGATTTTGCATCAGGATTTAATGCAAAAATATCAAATGGTGTAACCAAGTATTTTTTGGCTATACTTTCAATGGTTTCACCCTCTTTCACCTTATGCTCAACATAGTTTTGAGCACCAAGATTCAAAGCTGCAATGATTAGTAAGACTGATAATAAATTCTTCATTTAATTAATTTTAGCTGACTTAACAATATGAAACAAAATCAGCTTTTAAGTCACTAATTTATTCCCATTCAATGGTCGCTGGTGGCTTAGAGCTTATATCATAAACAACTCTATTAACCCCTTTTACTCTATTTATAATCTCATTTGAAGTTTTTTGTAAAAACTCATATGGTAAATTCACCCAATCTGCTGTCATGCCGTCTGTACTTTCGACGGCTCTAAGTGCTACACATTTCTCATAAGTACGCTCATCCCCCATAACACCTACACTATTTACCGGCAATAACATAGCACCAGCCTGCCATACCTTATCGTACAAATTCCAAGAACGAAGATTATTAATAAAAATAGCATCGACTTCTTGTAATATACGTACTTTCTCACGAGTTAGATCTCCAAGTATGCGAATTGCTAATCCAGGACCAGGAAACGGATGTCTACCTAATAATTGAGAATCCATATTCATAGATGCACCTACTCGTCTTACCTCATCTTTAAATAAGGTCTTTAATGGCTCTACAACCTTTAATTTCATAAAATCAGGCAAACCTCCAACATTGTGATGACTCTTAATGGTAGCACTAGGGCCACCAGTAGCCGATACACTTTCAATAACATCGGGATAGATTGTTCCTTGGGCTAACCATTTTACATCTTTTATTAAATGTGCTTCATCATCAAAAACTTCAATGAACACGCGACCAATCGTTTTGCGTTTTTCTTCAGGATCGCTCTTTCCTGCTAAGGCATCCAAAAAGCGTGCCGAAGCATCTACACCTTTAACGTTTAATCCCATGCCTTCGTATTGATGTAGTACATCTTCGAACTCATTTTTTCGCAAAAGACCATTATTTACGAAGATGCAATATAGATTGTCACCAATAGCTTTATGTAATAACATAGCTGCTACAGAAGAATCTACACCACCGGATAATCCAAGGACTACTTTATCATTTCCGAGTTTTTCCTTTAAATCAGCAACTGTTTCTTCAACAAAGGCATTTGGAGTCCAATCCTGCTCAATTTTTGCAATCTTAACTAAGAAATTTTGAAGCAATTGATGACCATCTGTTGAGTGGTACACTTCTGGATGAAATTGAATAGCAAATGTATCCTCACCTTCAATTTTAAATGCAGCATTCTCTACATCTTCAGTACTCGCTAGTAGCACTCCACCTTTAGGTAATTTTTTAATAGTATCACTATGACTCATCCAAACCTGACTACCTTCATGAATATTTTCAAAAAAATCTTCATCAGTCTTTATAAAACCTAAATTGGCTCTTCCATACTCTCTCGTGTTGGATTCTGCTACCTCACCTCCAGAAAAATGTGCTAAATATTGTGCGCCATAGCATACGGCTAAAACAGGTTTTTTACATCTTATCTCAGACAAGTCTGGATGCAGCACAGCCTCTCCTCTTACCGAATTAGGACTACCAGATAAAATTACAGCTTTAAAACTGGCTTGATCGTTAGGGATTTTATTGAAAGGATGAATCTCACAGTAGATATTTAATTCTCTTACACGTCTTGCAATAAGCTGTGTGTACTGGGATCCAAAATCTAAAATTAGGACTTTGTTGTGTTGCATGTGCAAAAATAACAATTGCTTTCAGATTGTAAATTTTCACATTGCTATTTTTTAGATATTTTTTTAACAATGATTTAAACAGCAATTAGCCTAGAACCCTAAACTAAAAAGTCTCTGATTAAGTTGAGTTTACTGTGAATTCATTCATAAAAATTCTCTAATAGTATACTATTACTTAAGCCGCATTATCAAAATAGGTTGTATTGGTAATTTCGTTTGCAATAAGGTCCCGTTGAATAGATGTTTAAAAATACGTACGACAACTATTAATTTCGAAACCAACATGGTTTCCATTCCAAACCAAATTCACTTAGTTTGTTGCGTTATTGCTATGATGCATATTTGGAAAAACTAATTCTGCAGAAAATAATACATAAGCTTTTACTCTTTTACTAATATGATAGAAATTCTAGCCTGTGCCATGTTACCTTCAATTCTAAAATTGACAGGTTAAATTCTATTTGTAATATTCTGGTGTTTGAATAGTTATTTAATAAATTTACTGTCTCAAATTCTATAGTTTATGCTGTCGGAAAATTCTATATACTCAAAACCCAAATCTTGGCGTTTGCAGTTTCATATTCAAAAAATATAGTACGAGATGCTGGTATTCGTTACCTAAGGAATCTCTTAAGGAAACGACTAATATTTTAAGCATGGCCATAGAAGAAGAAAAAAAAAAAAAAAAAAAAAAAAAAAAAAATAAAATATGAAAAAAAAAAAAAAAAAAAAAAAAAAAAAAAATAAAAAAAAAAAAAGAGAAAGAAAAGAAAGGGAAGAAATGGACGGGCGCAAAGGCGATAGTTTATGCGGTCGGAAAATTCTATATACTCAAAACCCAAATCTTGGCGTTTGCAGTTTCATATTCAAAAAATATAGTACGAGATGCTGGTATTCGTTACCTAA
>Ga0189289_10213_pt1 | contig 48037 bp, 43 predicted proteins | sample UW106minimetaG_FD_130313 | JGI IMG/M metagenome (GOLD analysis project Ga0189289, IMG submission 130313) | Marine microbial communities from the Costa Rica Dome - UW106 mini metaG | ecosystem: Environmental > Aquatic > Marine > Oceanic > Photic zone | place: Costa Rica: the Eastern Pacific...
CGCCGTTTTCTCCCTCAACGCTTAATATTCCAGTAAAAATCCCTAATCATTCAAATCAAAAGTACTTTGACGCTTATTGATGGGTAATTCCCCCGTCTAAGCAAACGAGCTTTTTATACGATTTTAAAGATGGCTGTCTCTGTTAGTAGAATTGTTAAAGATGGCTGTCTCTGTTAGAATTGGCTAACCTTAACCACTGAGTTTGAAAAACACTTCTGCTACGCCGCAGGTGCGGAGCAAATGATGAATGCGTTCAAACGCCACACCCATCATCAACGGCTGCGAGGAATGACCAAAGCGAAAGCGTTGTTAAAACGCGCATAAGACATTGCAACTAACACATCTAATGCATCTCTTGTAACGTAGGCGTTTGCCTAAAAATTGACCTTGCGCGCCGTTTTCTCCGTCAATGCTCAATATTCCAGAAATAATTCTAAATCACTCAGATCAAAAAGTGCCTTAACGCTTGTTTAGGGTAATTCCCCCCTCTAAGCAAACGAGCTTTTTATACGATTTTAAAGATGGCTGTCTCTGTTAGCAAGGCGCTAATGGCGTAGTAAGTCCTTTGAGTCGTTTATATTGATGGGGTATTAACACTATGACCGCTTCGGCACCGAAAGCGCCTACTCAATTTATAGCGAACGAACTTCCGATTTATGATTATAAAAAGCTGTCTTGCCTGTTCAATCTATCGAGCTGGAAAATCTGATACTATGTGAGTGCTGCAGTTTACCTACACACGCTATTTTCCTAACTCGGGCTTGTTAACTCAATTCCTTTTGTCATGTAAATATCATCATATTTAAGGCCGCCATTGCCATAAGGCTTATCGTGTGGACCGGTATTACAATTCATTAAAAAATACGTCAGTGGCCACTCACGTTGCATTCGAAATGATGCGTTTTTATACACCAACGTCTGCTCGGGGAACTCCCCGCCGCCTTGTAAATACACGTCATAGGTTTGCCCACCCTGCTCTTTAGGTGCGTTGTTCACCACATACCAAATTTGATACCACTGCCCTGGCTCAAGTGGTTTTGCGTCTCGTTCATTGTTCGCAAGATTATGTCTAACATTGGCATAATCACCAGGCACTTTGACCATGAGTGCACCGGTATTTTTAAGGCCACTCGATTCACGTTTATCTGTGACTCTAAGAGTAGCTTCAAAGGCATTATAATCGTGTTTTTTAATATCCTCTGGGCCCATATTGCTAAGACCAAAAGCATGGTTGTTGGGAAAAGCCGCCACATTAATGCGCGTATAAAAGGTGTAGGTTTCACCCAATTCAACAATTTGCGGTAGCGCTTTAAAGGTCAGTGCTTTGCGATTCCCTATTACTCCCTCTTGTGCAGCCTTTTTCAGCATGTAGCTATTACTGTTACCTTTGAGTTTTTCAGTAAGTCGTTTTGTGACTTGAGGATTGGCAACAAAGGGCTTGGTTTCATTTTTGGTATCTGCTTTTATCCATGAAGCAATACTATCTTTGGCTTCAAAATCTTCGATTAACTGCCATTTCGGATCAGATAAGGGCCCATGATTTTCACCCATGCCTTTTTGCTCTTGGCTTAATGCAGAGTTTGCCATCAACACTAGCCCTAGATACCACATACTGTGCTTTATTTTGCTCATTGAGTTACCTACTAAGTGAAGTTGGCTATTTAGTGAAGCTAGCGACTCATTGTTGTTACCAACCAAAGGTTAGTGGATATGGCTTAGCGCCGTCAACATACCATAGTAGGCATATGATATTCCCCTATCTATCACGTCAGCGTGTGTTATTCGCCAGCGCTAGCTATCTTAGTGGAGGTGCTCTTTACAGTGGAAGGTATTTTTCAGCGATAGACTAAAAGACGGAAGTAAAACGAAAGGCTACGACACTGCGCACAGCACGTTGATTTATGCTGTTATTAAAGACACAGTTTGTTTCTTAACGTCCGTATAACTTGCACAGTTGCGGCCTGCTTTTTTAGCAAAGTACAAGGCTTTATCAGCCGCAGTAATCAGCTCCTTTACATTGTCACCTGGTCTAGGTTCATATGAGGAACAGCCCAAAGAGATAGTGACAAATTCTGCAACTGGCGATGCAGGGTGAGGAATGCGCAACATTTCTATTGCCGTAACGGCAGAGAGCGCCTTTAATCGACCACCATCAGGCTGCGTGTCAGGCAAAATCATAGAAAACTCCTCCCCCCCTACTCTAGCGACCACATCTTGGCCACGAGATAACAACTTATCTAGGCACTGTGCAACTTGAACGAGTATTTCGTCACCGCGACTATGCCCAAGCTTGTCATTAATCAATTTAAAATGATCTATATCTACACTTAACAGCACCACAGGATGACGGCTCAAAATTGCGTCCTGCCAGATTTCTTGAATTCGCTCGTCAAATGCACGCCTGTTAGCAATCCTAGTTAATGGGTCAGTGTATGACTCCTTGATCGCATTTTGCATTTGTAAGTTGATCATATGAGAGCGATGCTTTTGCCGCTGACTGAGTAGATAATAGCCGGCGAGGCTTTTAAAACCCTCGGTAAATTCTTTGCGCGGATGAAGTTCGATTAAAAACAGCAACTCTTCACCGTGTACGCCTAATCTGGATGTTCTCAACATGTGATGATGAAGAGGTTCGCATAACCGAGTTTCAATTAATTCAATGATTTTGTTACGCCGAACCATGCGCCAGTCATTTTGCCAACGTGTGCTCTCAAGAAACATATCACGAACGTTGCGGCTAAGATGACTAGGCCACAACTTTTGAAATGAGCCACTGCACTCTAACAACTCACCGTGTTTGTTGCATATAGCGGTAGGCAGGGAATAAGCATTTAAAATGCTTTTGAAAGCGACGTCTTTATTCAAAAACTAATCACTACAATAATACTCTCGCCCATCTGCTGTATCATCTGGGCTAAGATAAACAGTAACCTTACAATGGTCATGATTTCTGGCAATTGATTCATCTATCGACACTTTTGCATAACCAGTATTTTCCGCAGCAATCACCCCAAATACATTGGACGTCATCATACATAGCGCCGGCCGATCGTAAACATCTGAGCCAAAGGGGCAATGCTTGTTGCCAAACACTATCTTATCGGGAAACTCTTCAAGTACGTAAAAGTCACCGTCAATTCTAGCCTTGAGATCAATTAATACCTCAGTAAGCTGAGTTCGTGATAACTTTTCAACATTAAGCGCTTCTCGATATTGAAAATCTATTTGCTCACCAAGTTTACTGCCAACAATGGAGATAAACCCTTCAGCTTCTTCAAGCCCAATAATATCTTGCAGAGAACCGGATAAGTGATTTAGCAGAGATTTAACAAAATTGTTGTTATTTAACGGGACGTCTATGGTCTTGACTGAAATAGCTTCTGTTAACTTGGTCATATGTAATACCTAAAGTAATTTCTACAAGAAATGCAACACTTAAACTATGTAAGCGATTAAACCGAGTTAGACAATATTGCTACCAGCGGGAGCCGGTGAGGCAACTATTTTGGTACGCTTCACGATGTTCAATGTAATTTGCGCATCTGCGTCAAAATGTATCTATTCTAGTTAATTTAGTTTTACTTCAACTATACGCCATTAGACTTTAGTCCTTGCTAGGCATTCGAGATAGGTGTTTTCGCCTATTCATCATTACATTACACGTTATGCCAATGACGTTGCATTTCAAAATATAAGAAAGAGGCTGTCCACGTGATGAGTACTAACCCTGTCAAAGATTCAATTCCGGTTAAATAGCGTAACGCCCCTAACGGCTCAATGTCCCCAAAGCCAACCGTGGTATACACGGTAAATGAAAAGTAAGCACAGTCGAGCAAACTGCCTTCGAAATTTCCAACGAGAGTGCCCCACCCTTCGAGCTTATGCATAACATAGTAGGCCAATGCAAATATCCATATTTCGCAGATATGGGCGATAAGTGCACCGAAAACACCAAAAACAATGCGAAAACTATGTCGAATTTTCATTTTAGGCAGTAAGCGCACAATACGATGTAAAAACGCATAATGCAGCATGACCACAGCCGCCACCAGCAAGGTATTAATAAGTAAAATATAAATCATTTCCGGCATCCAACAGTGATTTTTGAATTGTTATTTTAGGCGCTTCGATGTCATCGCTATTCATCTGCACGAGGTCAGTTTAACACTAAAAATCGCAATCACTTTGTGATCAAAAACAGTAAACTTGCAAAATAATAAGGAGCGGTTTTACTTAGTAGGCGAATACTACCAATCGCTAGCGAGCAGCGAATGCAGGGAACATATATTCAGCGCTAGCATTATTAAAAAGGACATTTATGAAAATCCATTCACTCTATCAGCTAATATTTTCAGCCACGGTCTTACTTAGTGGTTGTGCAACCCAGAAAACCAGCTCAGATTTACCTCCTGATGCCCCGCCGCTCACTTCATCAGCGCAAAGAACCACTAACCAAGCGTGCATCGATATTATTAAAGAATCAGAAGGCGTGCGCCTAAAAGCGTATCGAGGCCCAGCAGGCCATTGGTTAATCGGGTATGGTCACAAAGCTGGGGTTAAGCAAGGCATGGAAATTAACGCCCCTCAAGCAGAAGTATTCCTTAAAAACGATTTACTCAAAATAGAAGACCAAATGAGCAAGTTAGTGAAAGTGCCTGTTAACAACAATCAATTTAGTGCGTTGGTGTGCTTAGGTTACAACATCGGCATGGGTAACTTGTACAAATCCACCTTATTGCGTTTGCTTAATAAAGGCGATTACACCGGTGCTAGCGACCAATTCAGTGTATGGCGCAAGGCTGCGGGAAAAGTAAATGCTCACCTTGTTAAGCGCCGTGCAAAAGAAAAAAGCTTGTTTGATAAATAAGATATACGGCCAAATGCACTCATTACACTTGGCCGTATTGTGTGAGCACAGTCTTAGAGCAAGTAACGTCAAAAAAACACAGTGTGCGCTTTCAAGTCATTTCATATAAGTGAGCTCGTATAACTGCGCATGTATAAGTGCTCACGCATAAGTACACACCCAAGCTCATTTAAAATAAAATATACGGCGAGAGCGTTTTATTCGTTCACTACTGCTGGCGACAGGTTTGCTCTTGCGGCATGGGTAGCCGAAACTAATTGTTCACGAACAGCTTGTGCATTCAAACATGGTTTTTCAAAGGGCAAATAAACTATCTTTTCGTCTGCCTGTATGTGCGCCCCCTCATAAAAAGCAGAAAGCATCACCAACTGCTCGGCCTGAATACCGAATTGGTCTTCAACGATCAGTGCCATCGCTTCTTGATGGTCCTCGTTCATGTGCTCAATAATACCGCTACTGACTTGTTGCCAATCACTCTCGGCTGAACCCGTAAGCCAGTTTTCTTTGTTGATCCAAAAGATCTTACCGAAACCGCCTATGTAACGAATGCGCTCAGCTTTAATTTGATAAAACGAGAAGTCATGGGTTTTCTTATAAGCTTTGGCCCTAGGGAATAAAGCTAAGTACTGCTCAGTTATATGCGCATCTTCTACTAGCTCTGCGTCGCCCAAAAAGGTGACTCGGCCATTCGCTTGTGAATCATCTTGTAAGATATCAAATATCGTCACTGACACTTTTGGATTGCCTTTAATATTGCGCGTATGCTGGGCAATTTGGCTAATGTAGGTAACTAGATTACCTTCAGGGGTCATGTAAAACGGTACCACTGAACCAAACGGGTAGCCGGCAACAGATTGTGAATGGGTACTCAACACCCCACTATGCTGTTGGCGTACAAGAGTTTTAGCATCGAATATATATTGCTCTATTTTCATTTTTCTTCCTTTATTCAATAGGTTGACACCATCAGTGGGTAATAAAAGGCACACTGTTGGCTTGTGGAATTAATGTCGGCGTTACCCCGAAACACAGTTGCAGATTTTGCTCATTGATCACCTCACACACCTGACCTTGTGCAAGGCAACGCCCATTGGCAAGCAAAATGACTTGATTTGCGTACGGTAGTACTAAATTCATGTCATGACTGACACACATCACACTGAGCCCTTGCTGACAGTAGCTTTTGATAACGTCCATCATGGCTTTTTGAAAGCGAAAATCGAGTGCTGACGTGGGCTCGTCGAGCAGCAGCAATTTACCTTCAAATGCACCTTCGTACTTTGCAGTATTCGCATTGGGTAACAGCTGCACGAGTGCTTTGGCGATATACACTCGCTGCCGCTCTCCCCCAGACAAAGTACGTACATCACGGGCAAATAAATGGCCAATACTAAGTTGTTCTGCCACTTGGCAAATTAGCTCAGTGCTTTGCGCTAAGGTTTCTTTTTGGTTCATGCGCCCAAGTTGCAGCACTTCCTCAGTCAAAAACGCGAATTGCACTTGGTTATGTTGATTAACAAAAGCACGTTGTGTTGCTAACGTTTTGGTATTCCAGCCGCTTAGTTCCCGATCATTAAGGGCCACACGACCACTGTAGTGGCTATGTAAACCCGCAATGCAACGCAATAAGGTAGATTTTCCGCAACCGTTTTCACCTATGACGGTGGCAAACTCACCAACTTTTAAGGTTATATCCAATCCGTTGAGCAACGGGGTTGCGCCGTGATACAGGGCTATTTTTTCAAGTTCAAGCATATCGGTTAAGCAATTGCCCCTCCCCTTTTCTGTTTGGCTAACAGGTATAAAAAGAACGGTGCGCCAACGGCTGAGGTAACAATACCTATGGGTATTTCCAGCGGCGGAAATAGCGCGCGTGAAGCAGTATCGGCAGCCAACATTAATATTGCTCCTAATAAACCGCATGCAGGCATTAAGTATTTGTGATCCGCCCCGAATAATGTGCGGGCAATATGCGGCACGACCAAACCAACAAAACCGATTATCCCGCATAATGCAGTAGCGAGTGCCACAGAAAAAGCCACCACCCACAGAATAAAACGTTTGTATTTATTCACCTCAAGCCCCATACATTGGGCTTCGTTTTCACCCAATGCAAACAGATTAAGGGGCTGGCGTAAGTGCATATACAGACCAATGATTGGCACGCTTAAGGCACCTACAAACAGCACTTTTGACCAGGTTACTCCGCCTAAACTCCCCATAGTCCAGTAAGTAATTTGTCGCAGTGCATCATCGTTTGCCATGTAGCTAATAGCGCCAATATGCGTGCCCGCTAGTGCATTCACCGCAACGCCTGCCAAGATCAACGAAGAAATCGCCATACCCGCTGGCGTACGCGCTACGATCAACACAATCCATACCGCCAACAAAGCACCAATGAAGGCGCTAAACGCAATCAAATACTGCCCGCCCGCTTCAAGTTCGGGAAAGTGATTAATTAATGCCAGTGCAGTAGCCGCTGCAGCGGCGGCCCCGCCTGAAATACCTATCAGCCCTGGGTCCGCTAGCGGGTTTCGCACCAAGCCTTGCATTGCGCAGCCAGACATTGCCAATAGTGCACCGATAAACATAGCCATGACCATGCGCGGTGCACGCAATTCAGAAAACACGTACCACTGTAAATATTGTTCTTGTGATAACGTCTGTTGGTGAACTTTTTGCAATATGACATCGGCTAAGATCCCTGCGGATTGCTCAAAACTACCAGATTGCATACCCACTAAAAGAATTACGCCAGCGAGTATTGACCCGAACACAAACCCGCGCAGATGCCTTTGACGCCTCGCGTTCAAACTAAGCTGTAAATTGACCGCCGACGCTTTACTGTGCATGTGCTAGTTCGGGGGCGTAAAATGCCGCCGTTTTCTGAATAATTCGTTTAAGAGCGTCAGGGTAGCGAGGCGATAATCCCAGTGCACTGCTACTTTCCATCGTACTGATTACGCAGTTGCGGCCTGCGTTAGTCGCTTTAAGTGCTGGATGCTGACACAAGCGAGCTAAGGCATCAGGCTCTTTAGCGCGATGGCTAGCAACAAAAATAATATCTGGGTTGGCGGCCAATATAGACTCATTATCCATCACTTTATAATCAGGCAAATCTTTTGCTGCGTTGATAATGCCAGCATCATCAAACAAAGATTGAGGTACTGTATTTCCCCCAGCCACGGTTAAACCTCTGTCGCTATCAGACATCACAAATAATGCAGTAATGGCACCTTGCTTTTCCCTTGGATCTTGCGAGCGTATACGTGCTTCATACTTCAGTTTTGCAACCTGCTGTTCAATCTGAGTATTTAATGCTTGCGCTTTGTTTGGGGTATCTAACAGCTGTCCCATTTCGCTGATCATCTGCTGCAACCCGCTTAAATCACGCTGCTCTGTAAAAATGTGCACCTTTATACCAGCAGACTCAAGTTGCGTTGCTAGCGTTTCTGGGCCCGTGGCCTGTGCACCAAATAAATGGGTCGGTGCAAAGCCCAGAATACCTTCCGTGCTAAGCTGGCGAAAATACCCCAGTTTAGGCAGAGCCGCGGCCTCAGCTGGATACAAACTTGTGCTGTCAGTGGCCACGATATATTGCTCTTTGCCTAAGGCGTAAATGACTTCAGTTATGCTGCCACCGGAGGCAATAATTCGCATACTATGCGCCGCCCCCTTGTCACTTGTACTTGCTGAAACATCAGCTTGAACCGGTGCGTGTATAAACGTTGTAGTGAGACACAAAATAAAACTAAGATACTTGTACATGGTTGTTCCAATAAACAGTCAATCAATGACGTTCTTTTAGCCGTTAAGCCATGTCGATTTGGTTGAGTCACTCACCCAAACCGGCATGATTTTATTGCGCTAAAATAAGTCGATATAAACGCGTTACTCGCTTGCTAGTTCATCATAGCGGAAGCTGTAATTACCTGAGGTTCCTGCTTCATCGTAATAGCTGGTGATCTGCATTTTGAACGTGGCGTCGCTGGTTTTGACTAAATACACGCCGTATTGCGACCAAAGCAAATGGCCACCGTTTAGGTTGTACTGGTACCAAGGGTTGGCATCAAACGCCAATTCTTGGGTAACGTCTGAGGTAAAGCCATAAAACTGTGCGGCTTCGCTGTCTATTGCATCATACGCATTGGCGTCATCAACCAAGGCTGTAGCATCTTCAGCGATATGGATATCAAATTCGGCCCCGGTAATATCATCAACGGTTGTGCACGCCAACGTGATGTCCCAAGCATCCGTGGCCGACATCACTGCGCCTAAGCCAAAATCAACGTATATATCATCTGTGCAATCAGCGGTGTTGATAGTCAGCGCTGATTCTGCTCCAAACTCGGTGTCTCCTGCTAGGGTGTCTTGCATCGCTACCCCAAACGTAATGCTCGATAGCGTACGCCCCTGTGTGGTTAAATCCGTGACCCGAAATTTACTGTAAGCGTCATCTGAGTCAACGATAAAATAACGGTCGTCGTTGGCAGTTACCACGTGAGTTGTCATGTCGTAATCATAGAACTTGTCACCAATCACACTTTCTTCGCTGTCACCGACAAAACTTGCTTCCTCAGGAATGTCCGTCGCACTGATGGCAAGATAATCATCTAGCTCTGAGTCTGCATCGGCATTCAAAAAGCTATCGACGACCGCTGCCCCCGTTTCATCATAAAAATCACTGTTAACATCAGTGAAAAATGCGCCCACACTGTTATCACTATGGGTATTCAAGTACACCTTTGTGCGCTGAAATGCGATATCCCAGACGCTATTTTCAGCCGCTTCTTCAGCAGTTAACTCAAGCGCCGCTCCTGTGTCTAAATCAAAATACACACGTGTTGGCTCTGACGTAGTACCTGTGCTGAACGGCCCGACTATAGCGCCCTCTTCCACTACCGGCGTGGTGGGCTCAGTAGGAGACGGCTCTACACTGTCGCTGCTTGAGCTTGAACCACCACAGGCGGTCAGTAACATTACGGCACTCAAACTAGCGAGATAACTGATTTTCATGGATTTTTCCTTTTCTTTAGTGTGTTTTAATAGAATTGATAGGTAACGCCGACGAATACTCGCTGGCTGGAAAGCGGCCGCACGTCCAGTAAACCTTGAGCGATAGCGTCACTGTCTTGATGCTCATCGAAGAGATTGTCGATGCCAGCATTCCACTGCCATTGATGGTTTATGTGCTGATTTACGCTTACATTTACGCTGAGCCAATCGTCTTTTTCGATACCCAATTGGGTGCTGCTTGAATGCTCGCCCGTTTCATACACCGCGTAAGCTAAGGCGTTAATATCAAAGGGAAGCTGCCAATTTAGATTGGACTTGATTTGGTGAGTAGGACGATCCGCTAAGTAGTTATCGTCGCCATCTGTGGCGTGCAAGTAACTGTAGCTCAGCTGATAATCCACTTTTTGCCAGCTAAGTTTGAGCGATAGATCCGCACCTTTCATATAGGTTTGGTCGACATTTTCATAGCGAGAAATCAGCAGCCCGGTTTGCGCAGATGCCTCAACATCGGTCACCGTGTTAATGAAGTCTTGCGCTTTAGCGTAGTGAATATTCGCCCGCAACGATAAACGGGGATAGGCATTTGGCGTATTGTTTGCACCAAACAATCGCGTAACACTGCCATGGTAACTAAGCTCAACGTTGCCACTTAGCGCGGTCCCTGGGTCAAGTTCATCATTGCCCAGCACCATATAACCTAAGTTACTGTGATCGAATACGTAAAAGCGCTCTTTTAAGGTCGGCACACGATAACTTTGCCCCGCACCCACCCGTAATTGCCACAGGTCATTTTTATCATTGTTGAGTGTGAACAAGCCGTTCAACCGTGCTGCAGAATGCACCCCAAAGTCACTGTCATTCTGAACACGAACGCCCGCCACTAATTCGTGATCGCCATACAACCAACTGGCCTGAGTATACGCTTCAACGCTGTCGCGACTTTGGTCGTCCACCTCAATTGTTCCGGACACATCTGGGCTACTGCCCTGCTTTATTTGATACAACTCATCCCGATGAAGAATCAGACCCGAAACAAGCGCAGTGCTACCCAATTGCCATTGGTATTGGCTGTCTATTTCTGCCAACGTAATTTCAGCATCCCGTAAACCATTTGAATCGCCACTGGTTTCATCGTGCTGTAAATAGCGCCCATTCACTTTCCATACTTGGCTTTTACTGACGTTAACATCGTATTGCCACTGTTCAACATCAGACAGATAACTGATGTCTCCGGCTTGACCAGGAATAGCGTAGCGAAGTTTAATTTTTTCATCGCTGAAATAGCGTGTCTTCAACGCCAAGTGAATATCACTGAAGTCTTTAGCTAGGCCCAGATTAACAAAAGACTTATCTGTACTCGGGGCGCTTTGTGCGAACGTGTTTTCATCATAGTCAAAGCCCGGATCGTCAATTTTTTGCGCGCTAACACTTCCCTGCCAACCCATAATATTTTGCTTAATGTCTAACTGGTACAAGCCTGCCACATCACTAGAATCAATCGCGTTTTGGGTATAACTGCTGGCTTGATATCTAAATTTCCCGCTGTTTTGACTTTGCTTACGCGTGATGACATTGATTACACCGCCCATGGCCGAGCTGCCATAAAGCACAGACGCCGCGCCGCGCAACACTTCGATTCGCTCAATGTTTAATACACTGATTTGATCTAAATCTACTGATGAGCCAGTGGGCGATATAAGCGGTTGGCTGTCTAGGAGTACCAGTACATGATCCCCGTCAAAGCCCTGCATTTGCACTGTGTAACCGTCTTTCTCATTGCGCTTAGTGACCACGCCAGGGATGAAGTTCAGTGCACTTGCTAACGTACCGTGACTGACTTGCTGTAATTGGGCGCCACTGATCACATCAATAGACACAGGGCTTTGAGACTGAGCGAGTTCTGTGCGCGTTCCTGTCACGACCATTCGTTCTAATGGGGCGTTGTCTACGGGATTATTGCCATTTCTGTGATCAACTAGCGACTGAGCGTAAGCGCTGGTATTGAACAATATCAGGCAAGGTATAATGGGTTTTAGTTTCACTTGAATACCAACTGCAAATAGTAATCGTTATCATTTGTATTTTAATTTGTCACAGTAATATCCTCCTGGTCAAGAAAAATGTGAAATTTTTGATCATGGTGCAAGTCACTATGTTGTCTTAAGAAATAAACTAACGAGTAGATATACTCCCATTTCAATTGGCAAAAACAGTGCGATAAAAGTGCGATAAAAGTAAATCTACTCCCCTGTTCACAGCAATAAGTGCAAGGCAACTATTGCTCTTGACAATTAACCTGACAATGGACCTGACAAGTGCCATCAGCGCTGTTTTAATGGTAAGCATTTAGCCGTTCTGAATAGGTATTTAATGCTGCGTTATAGCCGTAAAAATGGCAGAATAGGCGGCTTACATTTTTACTATTTTGTTTAATAAATCAGGTTGTATCATTTGAAATATTCACAGCGTGCGCAGGCTATCTCACCTTTTTTTGCAATGGCGTTTGGGGCAAAGGCGGCGGCGTTAGAAGCCCAAGGGCACCACGTCATAAAGTTCAATATTGGTGAGCCTGATTTTGGTGCGCCGCCTGATGTATTGCTCGCGATGCAAAGGTTAGCCACCACTACTTCGCTACCCTACACATCTGCTTTAGGCTTGCCAGAGCTACGCGCAGCCATCGCTGGCTTTTATAAAACGGCGCACAATGTCGATATAAGCCCAGAGCGCGTGGTCGTGACGGCTGGCGCTTCAGCTGCTTTATTGCTGTTATCTGCCGCCTTCGTGGATGGCGGTGATAACGTGATCATGGGGGACCCTTCTTACCCCTGTAATCGACAATTTATAAAAAGTTTTGGCGGCAATGTTCAATTAGTGCCTACCACAGCCGATTCACGCTTTCAGTTGAATATGCACTTGCTTGAAAAACACTGGCACAGCGGTACGCGCGGTTTGATGTTAGCCACTCCGTCTAACCCAACGGGTACTGCGGTTTCCCCCGATGAATTACAAGCTATGTGTGAGTTTGCTAAAAGCCGCGGGGCATGGCGAATCATTGATGAAATTTACCTTAATTTGCATCACGGTGAGCCTGATTATAAGCCGGTTACCGCCCTTTCATTTGATGATGAGGCGCTTGTTATCAATAGCTTCTCGAAGTATTTCGGTATGACCGGATGGCGGTTAGGTTGGTGCGTAGTACCAAAACAAGCTGTACCAGTAATGGAGCGCATGGCGCAAAACTATTACATTTGTCCGTCAACCTTAGCGCAAAAAGCTGCGCTTGAATGCTTTACACCCGCTTCTATTGCCGTGTGTGAGTCACGCAGAGCGATGCTCAAATCACGTAAAGAACTAATAATCGCTGGGCTAGCGCAATGCGGCTTACACGTACCTGTGCAACCAGACGGTGCATTTTACGTGTACATTGATGTGCGCCCAACAGGACTCAGTGCCATGGACTTTTGCGAACGAGCATTACAAGAAGCCCACGTAGCCTTAACACCGGGTAATGATTTTGGCGAACACCAAGGCGATCACTATGTGCGTTTATCTTTCGCTTCGGCCGAAAGTGAATTAATCGAGGGCCTACAAAGGTTAGAACGCTTTATGAAAAGTTTGAAAAGCGCATAACACCTATTGTGAAACTGACAAAAAATACATAGTAGAAGTGTGATTACCAAGAAAAACTGACAGCATAGTTAGCAAGTGCCATTTTATGTAACCACACGATGACAATTTAAACATTAGGTAAAGCGCTACCACAAGCCCTTCGTATCTGCCCAGCGCACCGCAGCAGCAAACCAACCTACAGCTAGTAAATACGCACCAAACCAAAGCACAGCTTGCATGCTAATTGGCTCTCCCCAACCACCATAAAGAAAAAATGCAAGGCCACATAACAAAAGCAATGCAATACTTAGAATTGTCTCCGTTCGTTCTTTAAACCCCAATAAGCCGACTGAAACCCACAACGGAACGTTTTGCCAATCTTCAGATTTTTTGTCTATCATTTTTACTCTCTTTGTTAATTCGGAAATATCTATTTCAAAAACAGAAGCTAATGATTTAAGCGTTTCTTTACTTGCAGGGTTACCTGCTTCAACTCTCTGAATGGTTCTTAAACTAAGTCCAGCCATATTTGCTAATTGCTCCTGCGACCAGTATTTCTCTTCTCTTAATTTTTTAACAATCATCATATCTTCACCTCTGTCGAATTATTTTTAATAAAAAAGGCTACTGTCGGTGACGACTTTTATGCGTCTTTGTTGTGACACCAAGAAATAATTGGTCTTTTTATCTTCAAAACTCAGATGCGTTCGAACTTTTCCAGTTTGCGAACGACACCAGAGCTGAAATGCTCTGGTTCAATGAATATCACCTAGATGTTTGAAAGTGCGATACGATAAATCCCAATGACATCTACGAGTTGGCCTACGAGAGCGATGCTCTACTCCACGCTCGTTTTCAAAATGAACTACATAAGTGTGCTAGCTCAAATGAAAATGGCGTTCCATGCCCCGTCTCGCGCTTTCCTTATCAAAGAATTCGATTACGGCTTTTGCTTGGTGAGGCGCCTCCCCACTAAGTACTTAATTAGCGCTTTTGGCGACAAACCACCTATTAACTGGCGCTACCATTTAGCCAGATAAACACCTGATTTTCATATATTTTTTAATCTTTCGGTGTCAAATCGACAATAACTACACATAACTATACTTTTCATTCTGTTTTTCTAAGGACTTACTTCAAACATTTGGTGATTCACTTTTTTTGTCGTATTCGTCGCCAAACCCAGTAGGCGACTACTGCAATAACAATAAATAGCGTTCCAAGAATAATGTCCTGAAACACCTCATCAATTCGGTTATTTACTAAATAAATATCAGGCTTTCCGGTTTGCCACAAAGTCCATTGTGTTGCCATATCCGACGCGAATGCTTCTTCATTGCCGGTCTGAAACATGATAAACCCATCACCCGTTTTGGGATCGAAACGTACGGTTGAATTGAGGTATGGAGACTTGCCACCATGACCAATGATAAAACCCGTATCAGAAGGTACGAACAACATGACCCCAGCTCCCCAGATTGCCTGTCCACTTACGAATGCTTCGGGTTGTTGCATTTGCGTAAGACTATTCTTTCTAAGCAAAGGAGTGGTTGTAATGTCACTAGACTGAAGTAGAAAGTTTGCAATCATGAGTTTGTGCATATCCGTTAAATTCGTATATAAACCCGTTGCGGCCAAGGAAGTGTAATTGGGGTAATCCAGAACTTGTTGGCCTTCACCAAAGTATTCGGCGAGTAATGGGTCGTTTCGGTCCACTTGAAAGTAGGTATTTTCTAGACCTAAATGTTCAAACAACAAGCCGTGCATAGCATCTTGAAAGCGCGTTTGTGTGGTATCTTCAATAATCAACTGTATGAGGTTGTAGCTTCCGCCTGAATAATCCCATGATTCTCCCGGCGGTTGCGTAACAACAACCCGCCCACTGACTCCAGGGTCGGCGTCAGCCGCTTTGGTTAAGTGCTCGGTAAGCGGCTGTATAGGTTTGCCCGGTGCAAAACCGTCATGCCCAAGACCATCTTCTATTCCTGCGGTATGGCTTAACAACAAACGCAATGTCACCTGTTCATTATCGAACTTGCTTTGTGGAAGTTGCCAGCGTTTGAGGTATTGGGAAACAGGTGTATCTAAATCGAGTACCCCTTGTTCAACCAAACGCATTACTGCCATAGCAGTCACCCATTTACTTACCGAGGCGACACCAAATACCGACTGTTCATCGACGGGTTTACCAGTAGATACGAAATGTGTATCAACTATTTCACCACGCTCTATCAGGGCATAAGCAGCATTGCCCCTGAAATTATCGTTTACTTCCGACTTCAAGTATTTTGCAAAAGCAACTGTGTTTTCTGTTTCCGCCCATGGTTCCAAAAGCCATCCTTCCATTAAAGCGAAGAATCTTAAACCTCCCCACATTCCAGAGAGTATGATTACTACCAGTACAGAAAGGACAATTTTTTTCATAATTAAACGCACGTTAGAATACTTAAACCAAGTATATTTAGTGCGTAAAATCAATATTGATTAGGTGTTTGGATTACATTGCAGATCGTACAATTTGACAGAATTAGAGACATGAATATTCAACTGCCGCAAAGTTTTTGCCCATAAATGATATACATTATTCGCCTGCGAATTTCCGGACCGTCAGTATATGGTCCCAGTGCAAATTTATTACGTTTTCTGCTCAACTGAAGAGGTCTGATAAGCCTTTCTAATTTCATTTGGGCTTTGACCAATAACCTTTTTAAATACACGTGAAAATGCGGCTTCAGATTGGTAGCCAATATCCAGCGCTATAGCGAGCATAGAATCTTTCGACAGTTGTAGTTTTGAATATGCTAATGACATTCTCCATTCAGTCAGATACTCCATCGGTGTATTACCGACTAATCTTTTGAACTGCTGCGCAAAGCTTGTTCTCGACATCCCCACGTTTTGCGCTAGCTCCTCCAGCGACCAATGGTGGTCAGGGCTTTCATGAATAAGCTCTAACGCATTTCCTATCCGGTTATCCTCTAGTGCGCCCAGCCAGCCTATTTTCTCGTCACTGAGCTCCAACAAATACTGGCGCATGGCGGTAATAACTAAAATATCAGCCAGACGCGCAATAACCGCTTCCGCACCTATGCCAATCGTGCTCGTTTCGGCATCAAGCAAACTACTAATGTTGTCAACCATATTGATTGGCGCATTGCTATCTTGATTAATAAGAATATAAGAGGGAAGGATCCCCAGCAGCTTAATTGCAAGTGGATGTTGAAAAAGTAACACGCCGCAAACCATTGCGGTTTGCTTGCCGCTACCACCAAACTGCAGAGTTTCGTAACGTTCCGTTACCGCTTTTATCGGTAACTCATCTAATGGTGTAAAAAACTTACAGCTGCCGTCACTTAACGTATGCCCTTCCCCCTTGGGGAAAAGAATAAAGTCGCCAGTGTTGAGTTGTAATTCGGTTTTACCAATACTAAACACTGCGCTGCCATCTACAACAATGTGAAACATCATGCAGTTGTTCATGGGCGGCATATCCAATGCCCATGGCATACTTAGTCGGGATTGAGTGAAAAAGGCACTTTCCATGCGCAGACTATCGAGCAACTTACCAATGGGCTCATCCTTAATTGGTACATTTATTCGGTTCTTATAATCAAAGTTCATAGGTGTAGTTACCCAATTTTACTTGTCAAAATAGACCTTAAAAAGAATAGCATTAATTACTAGCCTCAAAAAAGCTTGCTGCGCATTCGAGGCTCTTTAAATTGCTCCGAGCCTCGCCCTTAAAGCGTCTGCTTCATTCACAAATTTTCTATCCTCAAGAAAATTGCTTAGAGATGAGAGGCAACTAAAGGTAAAAAAGGGTAAGCCAACTAAGTGACTATATTTTTCAAATAAACTCACATTACAACTGTTCACACCGATTACACATATCATCTCACACTGATATCTAAGGCTGCATGTTAACGATTTTAAAAGAAAACGATAAGCATCAGGGGTGGCCAATGTATAAAAATCTCTAAAAAACTCTACTCTAACCCAGGGCTTTCTTGGCGCATTGTTAATGATCGAAGTGCAAATTTTTTCTGAAAACATTTGTGCGCCAGCGCCATTAATGGGCCCCAACGGCGCACTTATCAAAACATTGTCGAACCATTCCACATTGATTTCACCATGCGCAATATCAATCATGATAATCTCCCCCCACTCATTGGACTAAAAGTATCCTCACAACACACAACTATTAAATTGATAGCAACAAGCCTGACAAAACTGCGCACCCCGTTCTAAAATGATTCCAAAATACCCACTTATCGAGATAGGTTTGCCAGAACCTAGAAAGTTCTTCAGGCCGCGCATCTTTCAACGCTTCGTTCAGGGGAATATTGAAAAATACTGTTACTAACGTTGTTCCAATAAAAAAAACAAAACCGGCTAAAGATTGAAAGCCTGAGTGGAAGATACAGAAATAAAGTCCAGCAAGGCCCGATAGACTAAAGCACGTTAGAAAAAGTGGGTTAAGGATCTGACTATTAAGTTTTATCATAGTAGTTGCCCCGTGGCAGCTCTGCGATAAAACGTGCATAACGGTATTGCTGAAAGTAAAATAAAGCCCCACCATGATAATCATCGATAGTTGGAGCATTGCTTCAACCATCGCTAATACGGTTATCTCACTCATTGTGAGCCACCGCTAAAGGCCTGCAGATTATCAACAACAAATTCTGTGAATCGCTTTGCTGGCCTGCCTAATGCCTGCTCTACTCCATCGACAATGTACTCATTTCTTCCGTCAAGAACTTCGGTAAATAAATAAGTCAGCATCTCTATCGTTTGTGAGTCAACACCGTCACTTTGCATTTGGCTTACAAACTCATTTTGCGAAATTTGCCTAAAATTGACCGAACGATGGAGCACTTGTGTGAATATATCTGCTAATTGCTTAAAACTAAGTAGCTCAGGTCCCGTGACCTCATATAACTTTCCGTTATGTTTGCTATTTAGTAAAGAAGCAACAACCACATCGCAGATATCGGCAACATCAATAAATGGTTCAGTAACTGCACCTACGGGCAATGCGATAGTGCCCGCATCAATAAAGTCACGGAACATGCCCTCACTAAAATTTTGATTAAACCAACTCGCTCTTACTACTGTCCAACTTAACCCTGATGTTTGCACTAACTCCTCACAAACTTTAGCAGCAGGTTCTCCACGTCCAGATAGCAGTGTGATGTGCTTTACGCCTTTGATTTTTGCCAAAGCACAAAATTTCGCTATATCCCCAGGAGCCTCAGGTATTGCAAGGTCTGGATAATAGGTTAAGTAAACTGCATCAATGTCTACAAGTGATGCCCCACATGTTTCAGGAGACCTCCAGTCAAAGTAAACTTCGCCGTGGCGACTCGCTCCTTTAACATTTAAACCTTGTCCCGCTAACTTGTTGTATACACGCGCACCCGTTTTACCCGTAGCACCAATGATTAAATACTTACTTGTGTTTTGTTGCATTATGCCTTCTCCCTTAGTAATTAAGATAAAAGCACTATAGCCAAGTATGTGAAGTTGAAATTTACTCTGCGTATGGTTTTTAATGCACATCGTTCAATGTGTCTTTAGGGCAGACTTATAATCAATAGATACGGGGAGTTACTTCCCCGTATCCTAAAAATGCTTATAAGTTTGTTTTATTGAATATTGCTTTTGGGTTAGCAACATAATGATTGATCCAAGGTCCGAGAAGAAGACTGGTCGGCAACGCTATCACGATACTTTCCCCCCAAGCTCGCAACCATGCCCAAAATAATTCAAGCAATGCATTCACATCTGGTACTCCAATATTCGTACATGTCCAATATAACGATAAAACCCCAGACATTGTGAACGCCATTATTGTTGTCCTAAGCAAGGATTGACGGCTGTTTGCAATATTGTCCTTTGACATGGCTCTTCTCCCTCTTAACATAAGAAACACACCGTTTTCGCTAGTTTATGCTGCCGAACAACCCCGCTTGTTCTTTAGCGATAACCGCATTCATTGTTTCATTATCGGAGGCAACTAGTGGCCCCTGCTGCACAAAGCTTTCATTCAATGGCTCGGCTGAGACAATAACAAAATGCGCAGCGTGTGAAGATTGATTCGTTAAATTGAAAACACTGTCGCTATCTGTATTTTCTATTGCTAACGACTCTCCCTTTTGTAGCGTCAATTGAGACTCCCCCGCATGCAAGTTAATCTCACCTGAAACAGCGTAGACCCAAGCATTGAATCCGGCTTGCAACTGAAACCTAAACTCACTAGCGGTGTTTAGCCTGCCATCTAAGATATTCATCGGTGTAGAGGGCGACTGCGCGCTGGTCTCATCTAGGTAATCACCAAGGACAAGTCTTACTCTGCTTCCATCCCGTTCAATGATTGGCATATCACTGGCTTTAACATGAAGGGTATTGGGCATAGCGTTTTTGTCATAATTAGGAATATTGACGAACATTTGCAACCCATGAATTTTCGCCCCTGAGCGCGGGCGTTCATCATGAACAGCCCCAGAAGCTGCTTTTAGCCAATAAAGGTCACCGGGCTCTAAATCAAAATCATTCCCTATTGAATCTGTGTTGTGAAATTTCCCTACGCTATCTTCAAACAAAATAGACACTGCGGACAATCCTGCATGCGGGTGGGCTCCAAAAGTGGGTGCTGTCATTACGTAATGATCCACCATTATTAAAGGATCAAAACCACTAGCAAAACTCTTGTGTCGAAAAGACAGGGCGTCAAACCCGTCTGCAACACTAAAGGGAGCCCCAGCGATTACCGGACTCATACTAATTTTAGGTTTTTGTGCATTGCTTTCTGCGCGTACTAAGCTCATTTAATCGCTCCTCTATCTAAGCCATGCCACAACCATAGGACGCTAATTAGCTTAAGAAAATAGTCAAAAATAGAATTTATTGTTCTATTATTGAAACAATAAAGACAGCAAGGTGCTTAATCTAATGGATATGAATGACTATTACTACTTTGTGAAAGTGGTGGAAAACAAAGGTTTTACCCATGCTGCGGAAATGATTAACTCACCAAAGTCCAAAATAAGCAGGCACATAAAAAAGCTAGAAGAACGACTGGATATAAGGTTAATCCAAAGAACCACAAGGCACTTTGTGGTCACTGAAGCTGGCTGGGAATTTTATCGGCATGCAAAAAAAGTCGTTAACGAAGTAGAGCTAGCTGAAAATATTGTGAAAAAACGCCGGGGCACCTTATCTGGTAAAGTCAATATCAGCTGCTCTCTTGGGGTTTCTAATCATTTTATGCCTAGCCTAATAAGCGCCTTTCTAAAACAATACCCAGATATAGAAATAAGACAACAAGTATCCAATGACTATGTTGATATCATTTCTAAAGGATTGGACATGGTCATTAGAGGTCATGAAAAGAATCTCCCTGATTCATCATTAATACAAAAGCATCTTGCTCAAGTCGAATGGTGCTTGTTTGCTAGTCCCGCTTTTCTGACACAGACTATGCCAATTTTAGCTCCTAACGATCTTCAAGGTATTAAAGCCCTTGGTTTTGGCTGGAAGAACGACTCATGGACTTGGAACTTAACAAGGTACGATGGCGAAAAGGCCGAAGTCCCCCATTTGCCTATATTCAGCTCAGATGACATGAGTGCTTTAAAAACAGCTTGTATTGATGGACTGGGAGTTGTTTCGTTACCTGGATATGTTTGCAAAAAAGAAGTCGACGATGGTCAATTAGTAAGGGTGTTACCTCAGTGGCACAGCCGTTCTGCCGCCCTTTCCATCATTATACCTTCGCGCAAAGGAGTGCTAGCAGAGGTCAGAACATTTATCGATTTTTTGCAAATAAATGCACAAGAGATAGTGAATTTTTCATTTTAGGCTGTGCTATCCAACAGCGCCTTTGAATGAAGTGCTTTACACTTCACTGGTGGGTATCAAATGCCTAGTTTGCCCAAGAGCAGAGCAAATATCGGACTGAATAGAAAACGAGCTTACAAATTGTAACGTTAGGCATTTTTTAAGAGATTTATAGAGATACCCCTGATGATAATGGTCAATTTTCAAGGCTAAACGACACTTTATTAATATCTCACTTTCATCAGGTAGGTTAGTTATGTCGTCACCTTCAGTGAGGCTCACCCTGCTGGCGAGTATGGTCTATGCGGATTTGAGCCATAATCGCACAAAAAATGGGAAAACAACGGAAAAATCAAAGCACACTAGCTTTAAAAAATTGTATTCGGCCCGCGAAAAAACAAACAATCTCAACCGAGCGTTTTCACACCCTTTGTAGAAACCCTTGGGAGAGTTGAGCACCCCATTAAAGCAGACACTAGTGAAAATGAGATCAGTTTAAATACATTCATAAATTACCTTTTGTGTATAACACTTATTATCGAGAATTCCGTATATACAACGTCTCGAATTGATTTTCAGTCCCGTCAGTCACAGCGATTATCTTATGATTTCATTGAATATTTCATAAAATCGCTCACTCAAAAAGGCACTGCGCCGCAAAAAGCAAAAGACGAGCCTAACGCGACTTTTATGCTTCCTATTAAATGCTATGTGAAAAATATTTGCCACAGTAAATTAAGGCGTTTGTCATAAAGCGAAGTTTCTTACATAAACTTACCTAGACATTGTCGCCAAATTTAGCGTCTATCTAGCGGGCCGCCCTTGCCTAACAATGCCTTTATTAAGCGATCGTTTAAGTGCTCGTTCCAGAGTCCGTTGATTGGCGAATAGAACCCCTTTTATCCCTTGGGAACAGATTAAATCCATTCTTACTTAAAGGCCGGTGTGTTCGTGAGAGATTCGATTACCCCGCGAGCTGTGGTATAAGATTATTTCTAGGTTTTGATCCCGCTATCATTAGCGATACTCGAGTTAAGTAGATGCACATTTTAAATTTTGAAGCCTTTTTATTGGCAATTACCTTGTTAACCCTTACACCGGGTATTGATACCGTGCTGGTGATCAAAAATGCTAGCCGCTCTGGTGGGTGTGATGGTGTCGTCACCAGTTTAGGGATTTGTCTTGGTTTATTTGTGCACGCGACGTTTTCAGCTGTAGGAATATCCGCTATTTTACTGCAATCGGCAGAGCTCTTTATGGCGGTAAAATGGGTTGGCGCAGGTTATTTAATCTGGTTGGGGGTTAGCGCTTTAAAAGCCGCGTTTAAAGGTGATGCCAGCGTTGCTATTAATGCAACCGGTCTAAAAATGTCAAACCTGACTCGCTCGTTAAAAGAGGGTTTTTTATCTAACGTGCTGAATCCTAAAACCGCTGTGTTTTATTTAGCCTTTTTACCGCAATTTATTGACCCACAGCACTCCCCTTTCGCACAAGCGATGAGCATGGCAGCCATTCATTTTATCATTGCCATGATCTGGCAATGCGGTCTTGCTGGCGCGGTGAGCTCGGCGAAACGCTTTTTCGCTAGCAGCACAGCCATGCGCTGGATGGAAGGCGTTTCGGGCAGTGTGTTGGTCTTTTTGGGGTCAAAACTTCTTCTTGATGATGACCCGGCAAAAGCCAATTAACCACCGCCGGTGAGGATATAAACCCACTCAGTCTCAGCCACTTTAATGCAGAGGTTTTTTTGATGTTCCGCTTTAGTTTTCCCAGTTTATTTTTATTCATTTTTACCCTGCACACTCATGCGAAATCGCCATCAAAGATGGAAACCCTGGCCATGGAATACGCGCAAGTTGTAGGGCAAATTGAGTTAGTTAACGTAGCCTTCGATGAAATGAAAACGCGTTGTGAAACACAAATAACACAAGACGCGAAATTTTTGCCAGAAGTTGATTACCTGTTGCGTAAAAACATGGATTACGGCTTCAGCGAATTTGTTGACTGGATGGAAGGAGCTGCCGAGACTCAGACACTCGCCACGCAAATGGTTAATCAAGTACTCGCGGATCATGGTGGCTGTTATGCTACGGCATTAAGCCACTGGTTTAATTACCTAACGGAGTCGAACACGCAAAACTTGGCCTTTTTACAGCAAAATCAACTGCTATTTGGCTTACCTAAAGTGACTCGCAGCGAACACGACATACGCCAAGCGTTCAAAAGAAAAATCACTGACTACCAAACTTTGCCCTACCAAGAGATCCGCGACTTAGCGTCAGCATTAGATCACGGCAGCTACCGGTATTCATTACTTAGCTTGTCTCAGTCTATTCGTAAAGACAGTGCTACAGCGCAAACAATGTGGCAATTCGCTATCGATGAATTTAATCAACCTGAGGCCTATTACGCCTTGGGTAAATCCTTAAAAATGGATGAAAAGGCAAGAGCATTAAATGCGTTTGAGCAATCAGCCCAAATGGGATACCACCGGGCTGGCACATGGCTTGGTACCTATTATGCCTGTCATCAGGATATGACTCATGCTGCGTATTGGCTCGATAAAGCCAAAGAACACGGCGCTGATCCCGATTACATTGACGATATTTACGCAGAAATTCACGAGCTAGGCAAGCCAACCAATTGCGTCAATGGCTGGGTGTATTAGGGCAAAGTATTAATCTAACATAGCGAGCGAATTTACACCGGCAATGAGGTTTTCTTCACCGGCGATTTAAGCACGAAAGATGAATGCACACCGCTGACCCCGTCAATACGAGTGAGTTTATCCAGCAAGAATTGCTGAAAATCATCCATGTCTTTAACAATGACCTTAAGCACATAATCTGCGGCTTGGCCGGTGATCAAATGACATTCCAGTACCTCGCTAAATTCCATAACACTTTGTTCAAACGTAGCGAAGCGTTCTGGGGTGTGTTTATCCATGATAATCTGAATAAAAGACAGCAAGTTTAAGCCCAATTTACGCGCGTTTACCAACGCCACGTAGCCATCAATCAAGCCACTTTCTTCTAATTGCCGTACTCGACGTAAACAGGGTGAAGGTGATAAATTAATCGCATCGGCCAACTCCTGGTTCGATACCCTTCCCCGCTGCTGAATTATTTCAAGAATACGACGATCGTATTTATCAAGTTCCACAGTTACATTCCTTTATCACGTTAAAGTTTAATAAAATCAGTGATTGAGCAATATTATTGCGCAAAGAAAATATAATACACCTATTTTAGCAATTATCTGCGCCTCACTCTGGGTTAGGCTTATATACCTTGTTTATCTTGTTAGCCGGAGTTCCAAAATGATCAGTCAACCACATACTAAATATCAACGCTTTGAAGGGGTTAGCTTGCCGGATCGCCAATGGCCGAATAACCATATAACCCAAGCGCCTATTTGGATGAGCACTGATCTTCGTGATGGCAACCAAGCATTGATCGACCCAATGTCGATTGAAACAAAGCTACGCTTTTTCAAAGAATTGGTAGCTATTGGCTTTAAGCAAATTGAAGTGGGGTTTCCCTCAGCGTCAGATATTGATTTCAACTTTGTGCGCTTGTTGATTGAAGAAAATCACATTCCGGACGATGTGACCATTGAAGTGTTGGTGCAAGCCCGCTTCGATTTAATCGAGAGAACAGTGGACAGTTTACGCGGCGCGAAGCAAGCCATATTGCACATGTACAACCCAGTCGCCCCTGCATTTCGCGATATTGTGTATAAAACCGATAAAGCAGGTGTAAAACACATTGCCACCCAAGGCACTGCCTGGGTAAAAGAGTTAACGGCCCAAGCACCAGAAGTAAACTGGACCTATCAGTACTCGCCTGAAGTATTCTCAAGTACAGAAATAGACTTCGCCAAAGAGGTGTGTGATGCAGTGGTAGAGGTATGGCAACCGAGCGCTGCTAACAAAATCATCATTAATTTACCTGCCACCGTCGAAATGAATACGCCGAACACCTACGCTGATCAAATTGAATGGATGCACCGTCACCTTAACCGCCGAGAACACATTGTATTGAGTGTGCATCCCCACAATGACCGTGGCACAGCGGTGGCCGCAGCAGAGCTTGCCGTGATGGCCGGAGCCGACCGAGTGGAAGGATGTTTATTTGGTAATGGTGAACGTACCGGTAATGTTGATTTAGTCACACTTGCAATCAACTTATACACCCAAGGGGTAGCCCCTGAGCTCGACTTTTCGAATATCGACAGAATTCGTAACTTAGTCGAAGAGTGTAATCAGTTGCCTGTGCACCCTCGTCACCCCTACGCAGGGGAATTGGTATTTACCGCGTTTTCGGGCTCCCACCAAGACGCTATCAAAAAAGGCTTGGCGGTGCAAAAATCAGATGGGCTATGGCAAGTGCCTTATTTACCGATTGATCCGGCTGATTTAGGCCGGAGTTATGATGCTGTTGTGAGAGTAAACAGTCAATCTGGTAAAGGTGGCGTGAGCTTCTTACTTGAGCGCGAAGGCGGTTTACAGTTACCGCGAAAACTTCAAATTGAATTCAGTAAAATCGTTCAACAACACAATGATACCAGCGGCAAGGAAATGAGCGCTTCAGGTATTGTGTCGTTATTTGAGTCGACTTATTTGATTCAACCCGATTGGATTGAATTTAAGCAATGCCAAATAAAATCGGTAGAAGACAACCAGCAACAAATTGATATTCAACTGAGCATTAACAACACTGAGGTCAATATTAGCGGTGTGGGTAATGGCCCAATTGACGCTGCATCACATGCCGTTAGTCAATTTATTCAAAGCCCACTTGAGATTGTCGACTATCACGAACACGCTATCGGTGAGGGCTCTGGGGTGACGGCTGTGTGTTATTTAGAACTAAGAACTGATGACACGAGCACACGCTTTGGCGTAGCAAAAGATAGCAACATAATGACTGCGGCAGTTAAAGCCCTACTCAGCGGTATCAATAGAAGCGAGCATCGCAAGCGTATTCAAGCTGTCATAAATTTGGCTGACGCAACAACGAAAGAGCAAGCTCAAGAGAGCAGCCCAGCCTAGCGCCATAGCTGAAATCGAATAAATATGCCCAGTTGAATCAGTCTGAATTCAATCTTACATTTTCTATATACAGAACGTGACCAAACCTTACAGACGGCTTCGTGCCAATTGCTGCCGTTCAAGTTTTGAAATTTGAAAGGCAGCAACGTACGTGAAGCGGAAGTTGGCGATAAGGAAACTCAGGCTCAGTAATGGGTGACTAACTGACGTAAACATTACAGAGCGACGAGGCTCATGCAGGCACCAATTACAAGCGCTACACCAGCCGCCCACAGCGAACCGCTGAAACCATGGGCAACAGAGTAAAGGCTACTTGCCACCAGAGGACCAATAATCTGACCAATACTGTAAATGATGGTCATGGTAGCAAGCAGATTGCCACGAGCTTGATGCGCAATTCGCTGAGCCGCAGGCATCGCAATGGTTACCGTGCCCATGAAAGTACCGCCGACCAGTAAAGCACTGGCCAGATAGCCTACGCCATTGGGGAGAAGGACGGGCAGTACCACACCGCAAGCTTGAACGCCCAGATTCAACGCCAACGACTTTTGCGTGCTAAGCCGTAGATGTATCCGATGCCAGAGGAAACACGAAGGGGCGGCTCCCAGTCCGAAGACTGCCCACACATGCGCGGAATCCACATCCGGAAGCGCAGTCTTGACCAGCAACGGAAGATAGGTCGCTGTGATGATATAGCCAAAACCAGCCAGACCATAAATCATCACCAGAGGAACTGACCCGACAGTATCGTCACCGTTCGATGTGGTCGGCATCTGAACGAGGTCACCCTGACCGCTTGATTTCAGACCTTGCGCGGCGAATCCCCCCAAGACGAGGCTACTGATGCCGAGCGTCAACCAGAGCCCATGGCTGTTCAGGCCCAACTGCGCCGCAAGGACGACCAACTCGGCAGATAGCGCGATGCCAACCCCTACCCCGGCGTACAGCAGCGGCGCGCCGTGCAGATGCTTGCGATACTCAAGCAACCAGAGCGAAGCGGCGACCATGGAGACCGCACTGAAGACACCGGCAATACCACGCACTACGACGATCGCCCAGGTTGTTTCGATAAGTGCCAGAACCGCCAGGCATGCAGCGGTGCCAGCTGTCGCCCAAAGACAAAAGTGGTAAGAGTTTGCCGGCCTGGCCCTGATAGCTACCAGCGCTCCGATGAGATACCCCGCATAGTTGGCCGAAGCGGCCAAGCTGCCTCCGCTCAAACTGAGCACGTCGTCCTGCACCATATGCGGATAGAGCGCCGTATAGGCAAAGCGCCCGAACCCCATGCCTACGGCCATGACAAGCGCTGCATCAATGGCAGAGCGTATCCCCGGGGCGAGATATTTCACGCTTCCTCCCTCAAGAACAACTGGAGAAACTTCTGAAACGCGGGGATCTCATAACCGCTGCGGCATAGGAGATAAGTGCTTGTCGAACCAAAGTTCAGCGTCGCCAGGGCGGCCGGAGCACTGCTCAGTTCCAGCACACTACGTGGTAACAAGGAGACACACGAACCAGCCGCAACAGCGGCAATCATCGCGTGGTATGAGCCCAACTCCTGAATCTTCCACTCGCCTCCGGCCGCTATGCCAAGCTGTTCCTCTGCAATGGTCCTGTAGGTGCACCCCAACTTGAATGCTGCCAATGACCGAGTACGTACTTGCTCGGGAGTGGTTGCTGCGAGGTCAGTGGCTGGCAGTAACAACAGGAGCTCCTCGTGCCAGACTGGGAAGCCCAGCAATCCCATCTCGGCCAGGCTCGACCGGTCCCTGATCGTTGCGGGAAGTGCGACGAACACACAATCCAGCTGACCGTTGCGCACTTGCTCGACAAGCTGCCCCGTCGGCCCTGTGCTGACCTCCAGCTTGGTTGTGGGATTGGCCTGGTGATAGGACGCCAGCGGAACGGGAAGCCGGCTTGCCGCTGTGGACTCCATGCTACCGATGCGCAATGTTCCGCCACTGCTCCCACCGCCGACCACGTGACGAGCCTCATCTTCTAGGGCAAGCATGCGCGGCACATATTCCAGAAAGCGTTGCCCTGCAGTAGAAAGCGTGAGGCGCTTGCCAGCCCGAATGAATAGTTCCGCACCCAGCTCCGCTTCAAGATGCTGTATGCGCGTTGTGATGTTCGAAGGTACACGTCCAAGCCTGGAGGCTGCTCGAGTGATACTTAATTCGGCAGCGACCGCCTCAAATATCTTCAGGTTTTCCAAATTCACTTTATTCTCCAAATGAAAACAATAGTTGAATTATAATCACAAAAAGAGAATCATTAATACCCTTTGTAACTCTATTAATTAAAAAGGTATCTGCATGAATCGCTCAAACCCGCTTACTAGACATTTGTGTATACATCCCATCATTCAAGCTCCCATGGCAGGTGTGTCTACTCCCGAACTTGCGGCAGCAGTGTCAAATGCAGGAGGTCTGGGGTCGCTAGGCGTTGGCGCAAATAGCGTGCCCCAGGCTAGGCAAATGATAGAGCAGACACGTGCTCTGACATCACGCCCCTTCAATGTCAATGTGTTCTGCCACGAACCTGCATTGAGAAATGAAGCGCAGGAAGCCGCTTGGCTCGAGCACCTGAAGCCACTATTCATGGAATGTGGAATGGTTTTTCCGACTTCACTCGATGAAATCTACAGAAGCTTTATCAACGATGATGATGCGTTCGAAATGCTGCTCGAAACTCGACCTGCCGTGGTGAGTTTTCATTTTGGATTACCGCCTTTGGACTGGGTACAAGCTTTACAAGACGTAGGCATCTACACGCTTGCAACGGCAACTAACCTCGAGGAAGCGAGGAAAATTCAAGAACTGGGCATTGACGCAATCGTAGCCCAGGGGATCGAAGCGGGTGGACATCGTGGCATCTTCAATCCAGATGCTATTGATGAAAAGTTGAGTACTTCCGTGCTCGTCAGACTGCTCGTCAAAAACATGGATCTACCGATAATAGCGGCCGGAGGTATCATGGACGGACACGGAGTCAAGTCTACGCTGGCGCTGGGTGCTACGGCTGTCCAGCTTGGTACCGCCTTCATATTGTGTCCCGAGACAGCTGCCAATGAAGGATATAGAAAAAAACTCAAGAGTGAGCGTGCCGCTGCCACGCTTTTAACCTCAGCACTTTCGGGACGACCTGCACGATGTATACGCAATCGATTCATCATTCATACTGCACTGGCGACAGGCATAATGCCACCCGCCTATCCTGTAGCTTATGATGCGGCCAAACAACTGAATAAAGCGGCGATTAAGTTCGGTAACCACGAGTTCGCAGCTCACTGGGCTGGACAGGGTGCTGTACTAGCACGCGAGCTAACAGCTACACAACTGATGGCAGAATTGGTGAAGGAACTATCGAGTTAGCTGGCTGAGGGAAAACATGAATACGACTGCGTTACGATTGGCAAAGCTTGCTGAAGCGTTGTGATTGCGTCAAAATCGCTTGATACTTACACTGTCTGTGTCCCTTGGTAATCACCCCACCACAACTAAAACATAAATCTATGTCCGCTTTTGACCAATGACAGAAATCCAGTGTCACAAGGCTGAACGTCTGCTGTTTGTCTAGAGCGGACTACTATCACAGTTTCGCCAATGACCGCTTATCGCTCAAAGCCGCCTGTCGAGATAGGTCAAAACCTATCGACTCAAAGTGTCAGATCAGATGCAAGCTACTACAGCCCTGTCTTCGCACTTGCTCTCTGGGCATTTTTATTTTGCACTTATATCTGACTCTGTACCTGCGTTCGTCCACTGCCCCATCTTATCAACTCATAGTGTGATGGCTCTTCTCTAAAAACTCCCTAAGCTTTTTTAGTGTTATTCCCAGCTTCCAGTTAAATCTTCGAGATTATGCCCAGCCAACGCGCATTGGCTCAAGTTGTGCTACATCAGCGCCAAAAGACTGTGCCTTTCGAATACAAATCGATAGAAGCACATCATTTATATCTGGTTAAAATAAGGCGTAGTAATGAGCGAAGACTCAAAAAATATCGATCGCAGGACGATGCTTAAATCGCTGACTGCAGGCGCGATTTACTCAATAGCAGCACCCAGTATCGTTCAGGCAAAATCATCTATGAGTCCAGTAGACTTTCCTTCAATTTCCGAAGATGTTTCCCCACAATCACTTGCGATAAACGAGTCATTTTGGGCACGGGTTGCACCATTTTATGACACAGCCCAAGGTATCGTTAATCTTGAGCACGGATACTGGGGTAAAATGTCACGCCCCGTGCAAGAAGACTTTGTTGCCAATACCCGTAAGGTCAATACCGAATTATCCTATTACGCCCGTAAACATTACGCAGATGATCAGATCATCAGCTCAAATAAAGTCGCAGAGGCACTTGGTGCAAAGAATGAAGAACTGGTACTGACCCGCAATGCAACAGAGTCCATTCATAATTTAATTCGCCAATATAATGCTTTGGGCCCAAATGACGCGGTTTTATATACCGACATTGACTACCCAAGCTTTAAAGACACAATGCAGTGGCTAGCAACATCACGCAATATTGAGGCGGTAGAAGTGGTATTGCCAGCCCAAGCAGATCAAAAACAAATACTCGATACCTACATAGAAACCTTTGATAAGCACCCCAATTTAAAATTGATGCTGTTGACTCATGTGAGTAATCAACACGGTTTGGTTCTGCCTGTGGCAAAAATATCGGCCATCGCGAAATTGCGCGGCATCGATGTTATTTGTGATTGTGCTCAATCTTGGGGGTTATTGGACTTTAACATCAATGACTTAAACGTAGATTGGGCTGGGTTTAATCTGCACAAGTGGATAGGTAGCCCGGTGGGTGTGGGGGCGCTGTACATGAAAAACGGCAGCCTTAGCAAAATATCCCCCTACCCTGGAGAAAGCGATCCTGACAATACAAAAGCCAGTGCTAGGGTGCATACAGCCACCGTCAATTTCGCTTCAATACTAACCATCCCGGCTGCAATTGACTTCCACCAGCGCTTAGGGGGCAAAAATAAAGAAGCTCGCCTACGCCACTTGCGTTCCTTATGGGTAAATGAAGCTAGAAAGATGCCGCATATCGAAGTCTTAGGCGCTTTAGACGATGAATCCGCATCAGGTATGGGTGCATTTCGTTTAAAAGGTAAAACAAGCCTGCAAGATGCCCAAGCATTACAGAAACGTTTAGAATACGAATTTGGTGTATTCACTGTTGTTCGGGTGGGCTTAGATAGCGGCTGCTGTATTCGGATAACACCGCAGGTGTTTACTTGCGCCAATGATATGAGTCAATTAGTGCTTGCGCTGAAAAATCTCGCGTAAACTGACTTTCACTATAAAAAAATAAGGAACTCCATGAACAAATTTTTATTAGCCGGTATGTTATCCATCAATCTTGCGATCTCTGGTAGCGCACTGGCAAATGACACACCAGAAGAGCGGATCAAGGCCGCCGGTTTTACGCTCCCCGAACCTGTAAAACCCATCGCTAATTATGTTACATGGCGACGCTCTGGAACCACCTTATATTTGTCAGGGCATGGAGCCTGCGAAGGCAAAAGTGTATTAGGTAAACTCGGTGACACCCTCAATGTTGAACAGGGTTACGAGGCTGCCCAGCGTGTGGGTTTATGCGCATTATCCACCATAAAATCAGCAGTCGGCGACTTATCTAAGGTGAAACAAGTATTGCAAATCAACGGTATGGTGGCAGCGGTGCCGGCCTTTACAGATCACTCGAAGGTCATCAACGGTTTTTCTGATTTATTCGTTACTGCTTTTGGTGATGACGGTAAAGCGGCTCGTGCAGCGGTGGGTATGAGTGGCTTGCCCGGGAATATGTCAGTGGAAGTCAGCGCAGTCATTGAGTTAACAGACTAACTCTTTTCGTCGTGGCAATACATTTCGCCAAATGTATTGCCAAGACACAGTATTATACCTTATACCTGTAACCCCCATACACTCGACTAGGGACTCTCAAGCGGCTAGGGTTAAACGGGAGCGAATACAGATGGAACCTAAATACGAAGAATATACCTATAAAGAATTGCTGGATGTGCGCAAAAACATCAACCGAGAGGCCTACCCTGCTCGGTTTCAGAAAGTTACAGCCCTGCTCAAAAAATACCAAAACGCACATGCACCAGCTTCTAGCGATAGGGTTACTGTTGAACAAATAGAAAGCACTCAATCGCAAGGCATCTACACAACACCGCCAGAGCGTAATCTTGACGACAATGGTGCCTACATCGCCAATGAGATCCCTTTGAAAGAGCGAGTTGTCAGCCTACTCATTGCACTGGGATTGGTATTATATGGTTTTCATGGTTTGTACGCAGGCGAGATTTATATCCCTAGTAGAAGCAAAGGTGGCATTCACCTTTACCAAGAATCTGTTTGGATAATGTTCGTTGCGTTAATGTGCGGTGCGGGGGTATTTCTATCTATCGTACTCGATCATTACGATAAAAGAGACAACGAGCATGTCTATTTCAAACGCGGCCAAATGCTTAAAAATATAGGTATTGCTTTATTTTGCGTGGCAGTAATATGGGAAATTGTAGTTGTGCGCTAAGTGACTCTATTCTGAGAATGACTGGTATGCTGATAGCTAACGATATTCTGAAAGGCACTAGCTTTTGATAAAGCAGCCAGAATAAAGGTCAGTAATCGACCGCTGTTATTCCTACGTACACCATCCAGGCTATAAACAGAAAGAACAACACAAACATAAACAAAAGAGCTAAAAATGACACACGATCTAGCAGCGAACAAACAGAACGCGATTGATTTTTACCGCACCGCCTATTTAGGTGAGCCGGCCAAAGCCGTCGCACTTTACGTAGGCAACAAGTACATACAGCACAATCCAGCAGTGAAAGACGGTAAACAAGGTTTTATCGATTATTTTACTGAAATGGCTGAGGATTACCCTGAAATACCAACTCCATTAAATAATTGCCCTCTCAGAATCCATCCAGCGGGTTTTGAACAAGGCGCCGGTGTGCAGTAATGGTCGTTCCCTTTCAAATACCGAAAACGCAGTGCAAAACCCGCTGGGGAATTCCCTTCGGGCGAATTTTAAAAGGACTTACTCTGTGTTGCTCGAACTCGAAAGAGCACCACTATTACTTCGTTCAAGCGCCTTGATTAAGTCCTTTTAAATTTTCGCTGAGTGGCTAATTATTTAATGGAATTGGTATAAAAAGCATCGAATTTGTACGCGCTATTTCACAAGGGGATTTGGTCGCCCTGCACACTCACCAAACCTGGCCCGACAATATGCAATACATCACCATGGACTTTTTCCGTTTTGATAATGCAGGAAAAATCATTGAGCATTGGGATTCAATACAAGAAATACCCAGTGACTCGAAAAATGAGAATACGATGTACTAACTATGCGTAATAGGAACGATAGCTCGTTCATTGTCCAATAGGAGGTCCTTGTGCCATATCAAGCATCATGTAATTGCGACACAGTTAAAATGAGCCTTACGTTACCCAACCCCTTAGGGCATTACCAGCCTCGCGCCTGCGATTGTGATTTTTGCACAGCCCTGAATGTAGCGTATTTATCAGATACCAGAGGCAAACTGGAGGTAATTAGTTCGGGCAGTATTCAAGTTATTCAACAAGGTTCTGAACAGGCGCTATTTGCTCAATGCCGACATTGCGCTGATGTACTTTTTGTCAGCTATGAGTTTGAAACAGGCATAAAAGGCGCAATAAATGCCAATCTTCTTGACGATAAACACCAACTTGCTAGCGTAATCGCTGTATCACCTAAAGCCCTATCAGCAACTGAAAAGCGTGAACGATGGTTAGCGGTGTGGATGCCGTTAAAAGTAACCCCCTAACTCGCATTATTAAATGAGTGAAGCCAACCGTTTTCACGTATTTAATTTCAACGCAAGGCACCTATTCGCCCTCGTTTGATTGCAATAACGCCCATAAGAAGTGGGTCTAGTCCGCTAGAATTAACAGCTCTTTGCTTTGAATAATTTTCCCTGTGCAAATGCATTATTTTAACAGCATTCAATTACTGACTTAAGCCCAATAATGGCTCAGCAGGCTTAATGAGTGCGAGCTTACCCGCCTGATAAATAAATATTAATGCATTGATTGAGATCATTTAATGTAGCGAGTATGATGCAATATTGTAAACAATTTACAATAAACATTACTCAGTGAATACAATTTACTTAGCCGAAAATGAATCGTTAGGGCACGTGTCGATAGGTTACGTCATTTACAGAGCTTGCGGTTTTGATCATTAGGGACTCTTATTGCTATGAACATACATAAACCATTCTCCTTAGTCGCCCTTGGCGTTGCGATTGTTGTGCAAAGCGCCTGTACTCATCAAAAGGTTGAAAGACTAACCGATACTAGTCCTGTGGTATTTAAAGACGTATCCGACGCCGTGGGCTTAGTGACACAAGCAAATTGGAAGTACGGCGGGCCTGCGGTGGCAGATTTAAATAATGACGGTCATTACGATTTTTTACTCTCCAATCACGACACTACCCCAGTACAACTTTTCATGGGCCAAGCTGATAACCGCTTTAACGAAGTTAAAAATATTTTTGGTAAGGTAGATTTACACGGGATCTCAGCAGGTGATTACGATGCAGACGGTGACAACGATATTCTACTGTCACTGGGTGGCGGAAATGGCTTAAAACCTCAACCTCAACGCTTATTACGCAATGACAATGGCCAATATACAGATGTAACCGAAGAAGCGGGCATATCAAAATTAGGTGCCAGAGGCAGAAGTGTACGCTGGGTCGATTTAGACAATGACGGCGATCTAGATTTCATGCAAGTTAACGCCGCTAAAATGGTCAATGAAACCGCACCACGCAATATTATTTTTGAAAATATCGGTAACGGTAAATTCCGTTATATTAAAAGCCCCGGCTTTGAAGAAGTCGAAGCAGAGCGGGTTCTAATAACCGACTATGACAATGATGATGTGATGGACGTGATCACATTTACCAGTTATGACAAAACCTCTATCTGGCACGGCAATGGCGACTTTACCTTTACCAACACCACTGATGCGGTTTTCCCCCAAGGGCATGACGGCTATCCTGGTGCGATTACCATAGCGCAAGCTGACATCGACAATGACGGCGATCTAGATTACTACTTTGCTCGTGGTAAGTTGTATTACACCATTGCCAACAACAGCATCAGCTTCGACAAAGATCACCAAACCTTGGATCTCAGAGACGTCGGCAGTAAAAGCCACGATGGTTTAACCTTATACGCCGACTCGGATCTGGTGCTGAACGACTTCTATCACTTCCCCAGAGCTAAACTACTGGAATTTATGCCGGTGTTTATTGGTGCCAATAAACAGCAAATCACCACACCCCATGCAGATCATACCGTCACCCAAGCACAAGCAAAGGGCTTTCCCACTGACATAACCGAAACAGGCTGGTACTTAGGCTATCTAGGTGACAACAAATGGCGTCTTGAGTGGATGCTAACTGACGATTTAGCATGGGACGTAAGAGCTTCATTCACTGGCGTTACGGGATACGAAGCAAGCTGGCAACCACAGAATTTAGCCGTACCTGATGTATTGCTGCGTAACGATAATGGCGTGCTGACTGATATTTCACAGCGTATCCCTGATGAGTTAAACAGCAATAATTGGGGAGTCACCACGGGCGATTTCAATAATGACGGCAATGCCGACTTCTTCGTATACCGCTTCGGTGAATTAAAACGCAGAGTCGCTGATGTTATGTTGCTTAATAGCGGCGACGGCCATTTCACCAGTAGCGTGGCACATAACGCCACCACAGAAGTAGGTTTTAAATCTCACGGCGACTCAGGTGTTGCATTTGATTACGACTTAGATGGAAGCATAGATATTTTAAGTGGTGATGACGACAACGGGAAATGGCATTTATACAAAAACGTCACTAACAATACAGATAACAATCACCTACTGCTGAAAATTGGCTACTCGCAAAACGGCGTTGACCCATATGGTGCTAAGGTATGGATAACCTCTCAGGGCCAAACCCAGTACAAGTTGATAGGCTCGAGCAATGCTAACCATTCTCAAAGTCTCTTGAACATAGCGCATTTCGGTTTAGGTGAAGACGACATGATAAGCGACATCACAGTGCGCTGGCGCGACGGAACAACTCAAACCTTAAAAAACAAGCAGGCTAACCAGCTACTTACCTTAGGTAAGTCACTTTAACTGATATTGCATTTTTGATGATGACAGACGCCCAGATCACTTTGGGCTCTGGCGTCTATCACGCTTATTCTGTAGATAAAAACGAGTACATTGACAGGTTCAAACATGCCCAACAAACCATTCATACACTACCTCTGCGTCAGTACTTTTATAGTGCTACTGCCATTTGGTTTAACCGCCTGCGGCCCCACCGGTGATAGCTTAACCGATATTAGTGTCGCCCCTTCAGCACCTGCTATTTTTAACTATGATGTAAATGGTAGTAAAACCAATAAGTTAACCTTCGAAATTGATAATTCAGGCGCATCAGCCAATCTCACTTTGCTACAAGGTGAGCAGGTTCTAATTGATAACCTGAATATTCCACGTAGCGGCATACAAACGCTTAACGCCTTGGTGCACTTTCAGGCACTAGGTGAAACGCTTTTACAGCTCAGAACAATCAATTCCCCAGTCACGATAAAAAGCCTAGAAATAGAAGACGTTCCACATGTTGCTGTTCCCCAGTTTAAGGATATTTCAGTGGGGGCTGGGTTAGATAAAGTGAACTCGCTCAAATACGGCGGGCCGTCAGTTGCAGATATTGACCAAGACGGCGACTACGATTTTATCCTTAACAACCATAATGCCGAAACCAGTAAAATTTATTGGAATAACGGTGACGGGACCGTTACCAAGCACAAAGACGACCTGTCTCGCTGGTTCATGCAGGACCTACACGGCACAGCATTAGGTGATTACGATAACGATGGCGATCTAGACATGTTACTCAGTCGAGGTGGCGGCAATGGCACCAATCCTTCAGTGTCATATTTTTATCGCAACAACGACAGTAACTTTGTGCGCTACACCGGCGATGTCGGCATTGATCGCGGCGGTCGAGGTCGCGGTGCACGCTACATAGACATGGACTTAGACGGTGATTTAGATTTGTTACTGGTGAACGAAACCGGCCTAGCTAATCAAACACCTCAGCACCTCTTTTACGAGAATAATGGCCAGGGCGGTTTCATTTATAAATCTGTGGCAGGTATCCAAGACGTCAGATCCTCGCGTACCTTGGTCACCGACCTCAACGGCGATAATATCGAGGATATCGTTATGTATGGTCCCCTCTCTATTTGGCAAGGGAATGGAGATTTCACTTACACTAATATCAGCGACAGCATTCCTGATGCTATTCGTGAACTCAGCAGTGTTATGGCCATCACAGATATCGATATAGATAACGATGGTGACTTAGACCTGTACCTAGCTCGCGGCAAAGAATTTGAGCACGGAAAAGGCGAAACCCCGTCCGTTGATTTCGATCCGATAGCACGCAATTTTTCGCTAAAAACCCGTGGCTATAAAGGGGTTGATGAATTTAGTTTTACTGCAAGTGGGCCGCTTAAATGGCACAACTATCAATTCTTGGGACAAAACGGCTTTCGAGGCAAAGCATATCCCATATTTTTAGGTAAAGATCAAACCGTCAATGATGTACCAGCTGACGGCACGCTAGAATTCGATAAAACGATGGCTCAAGGTTGGCCTGATGATATCTCTGCCAATGGTGTTTATTTAGGCCACATAGGTAACAATAAATGGCGTGGCGCACTGGTGCGTAACGGCGATATCTTTTGGTCTTATTTCTTTACGTTATCGGGTGTCGAGGAAGCCGAAACACATTTCGAACCTGAAAATCGCAATATTCAAGACATATTACTTGAAAATAAAGAAGGACAATTTGTTGATGTCACTTCTCAATGGAATATCCCGTTAGGCGGTAACGCACTTGGTGTGACCACAGGCGACTTTAACAATGACGGACAGCAAGACCTCTTCGTTTATCGCTGGGGATTAGTAGAAAAACGTATTTCAGATCTTATGTTGCTGAATACTGGCAATGGGGCTTTCGAAACCGTCACCATGCACGGTGCCAGCGACTTAGGGGGCCCAGGGTTTGGCGACATGGGCCAAGCATTTGACTACGACTTAGATGGCAACCTAGATATATTAAGTGGCAGTGAATACGGTCAGTGGTATCTATATAACAATCAACCTATCGGTGATAATCACTACGCTTTGGTCAACGTTGGTTATTCGCCACAGGACAATGTTGACGCAATTGGCGCACAAGTCACAATTGAAACGCCTTTGGCAACGTACGTCAAAAGAGTTGGCTCTGCAGGGGAAGTTTTCTCGCAAAGTCTGCTCAACATAGTACATTTCGGGCTAGGCAGTGAGCAAAAGATAAAGCGCATTCATGTTCGCTGGCGCAATGGCGAAACGGCCACGTTTGTTGATAAACAAGCGGATAATATGTTCGATACTAACAAACTCGATGCAACGGCGCTTGCTATTAATACCCAAAGCTTAGCCCCGCGATCAGGAGATGAAATTCAACTCACTGCTGCCCTCGCCCCTCTCAATGCGCAGCAAGACGTAAGCTGGCAGTCAAGTCACCCATCTGTTGCCAACATCAGTAAAACAGGTTTACTACAAGTAGTGGGTAAAGCAGGTGAGTCCACAACCATAACGGCCACCACCAACAAGGGGAAAATGTCAGATACAGCGCAAATCACTGTTTCTCAGTGGTACGAAAAACCGCTTGAGGCAATCCAGTTGAGCGCAGCAAAAACGAATCTAATCACGGGGGATGAGCTAACATTAAGCGCGACGTTTACCCCTGAAAACCCCGACGACGACCAACTTAAGTGGATAAGTTCAGCTCCGCAAATAGCCACCGTTGATACCAAGGGTAACTTACACGCTTTAACGGCCGGTAGTGTCACCGTTACCGCAAAAGCCGAAGCGAACCCAAGCATTCAAGGCAGCATAGATTTTGACGTGCAAGCGGATGTAAAACCCTTTATCAAAATTGATAATTTGGCTCAGTTAATTAACCAGCCCGTGCATGCCGGCGACACCTTCAAGGTACACGTTAGCTACCATGCGGGCCCTGGGCACACAGTGATCGCCGCTGATGAAGGCGGGCTACGTGTTTGGTTAAGACACTTCAAATACCGTTGGTTCCCCATCGAAGATAGGATTGAAACCGACAGAAGTGTGCTTTATACCGTGTCGGGTAATTCAACAGCCACTCTATCAACGCAAGGGCTTGTCCCCTCTGATGAGCTGCCTGAAGGCCAGTTTTATTCATTGGAGGTGAGTTTTACCAACAGCAATGGCAAAACATTTGAAGACGCAATAGAGGAGTTTATTTTAATAGAATAGAGCGACATTAACGCCATTGCACGTTGATAAAAGATCTCTCATCGAGTGTGTAAAAGGGCTTAAGCAAAGCGCATGACTGAATGAATAGTTGTTTTCTTTCAAAGTTATGCAACGCAGTGTAAGCCCTTTAAACTCGCTTAAAAGGAGTGCCGAGCGGCATTTGCTCTGCGTGGGCCAGCTGTTTTTTCGCCAGCAGCTCTTGCGCCAGCCGTTTTTCCGCCAGCAGCTCTTGCGCCAGCCGTTCTTTCAATCACAATAGTATATATCTCATCAGCAAGCGGCGGTTTCAATGATTCGCTACCGAATAATCTAACCGCCAGTAGACCTCAAGCGCTCAGTAAGACTGATTGTCATCAGCAATTTGATACAGATAGTCAACCATGATCTCAGCGTGATGTCGCTTAACATGTAAGTTCGGCATTAGGCTTTGTGGCTTAAAATGAGACGGGTTCATGATCCACTGAATAAGGTTTTCACGCGTGGTAGGCAATGTTCCGGCGATAAAGCGTCTGTTCACCATATTATTTAAAGGGGGCCCAACATGATAGGTTGCAGAAGCAATACCATCGATAACATGGCAACTAGAGCAATTGTATTGTTGCATAGCCACTTGGCCGGAAAGTGCTTCACCAGCGCTTTGTTGTGTTGAGGTAGGTTTTGCTAACGCTCGCTCCTCAGGGGTTTGGCTAAGAATATCTATAATGGCCTTGTTGCTACCCGTCTCCGTGCTCTTTTGGGCTAGTTGAGCATACTCAGATTTTGACAATGTAGGCAGTTTCTTAAGCAGCGCAACCAATTCCCATTGTTCGTCGTCACTCAAACGATATTTCCATGCGGGCATGCCTGACATTTTTATTCCGTTTTCTATCACCCAATAAAGTTCAGCCGGCGAACGCTGGCGGGCAACACGTACAATTGCACTTGGCGGTGGCATCATACCAAGTGAAAAAGGTTCTGGCGCTACCCCAGGCGCACCATGGCATGCAACACAATGACGCTTGTAATTTGCGATACCCGAAGTTTGCCAATTAAAAGTCGACAAATCAGGTACCTCATCATCTATCCGCGCATCTACCGCTTGAATACGCGCGTGTTCTAGGAACTTATACACGGGCGTTGTGTGCCCTGTCAGCGCAGAAACGTTGTACACACCAAAATAAACCAAACTGAATATCAAAGCGCCTATCAGAAATAGCGCCAAGGCAGCAATTGAGTAGAACTTTTTGTTGAGCTTAATATGAATCGTTTTCGTCATGGGTAAAAATCACTCTTGCCACAGATAATCAGCCAAACGCCGAGCTTCTTGTTGAGTAATATCAGGCGTTGGCATTGCCGTATCAGCATGAAATTTTTGCGGTTCAAGCAGAAATTGAGTCAAATTTTCACGGGAATTAGGCAACACACCCGCGATATAGCTTTGCGCCGCCATGTTATCCAACGGCGGGCCAACTAAGCCTTTTGCCGCAGGTAGTTTCGTTAATTGATGGCAACTGCTACAGCCCTTGGTAATCATAAGTGTTTTCCCTTGCTCTTGTTTATCTTCTTGCGCTTTGGGCGACTCTGCGTGGTTTGGGAAAGTCCAGATACTCAACGCGGCAGCGAAGGTGACACTCAACGGCATACTTAACGCAGAAGCGATGGTAAAAAAAGAGCTGAAAATAGTCATTTTTTGCAAATCGCGGCTCCCTCACTGATTACTTTGATTGCTGTGGTTTGCTTGATTACCCTGAGTATTAGAACGCAATAACCGAGCCAAGGTCACAAGTGCAGCAGCGATGAAAACAATCCCCGCTGGCATCCACATAATAAGCCCGCCCAATTGTTGATCCTCAATAGGGCTCAACCCCCACTGCTGCGTGGTGTGAGCGTAAGGGCTATACCAAATTGACGGTGAAAAAGTCAGCAAGGCACCTAACAGACTCGCATGAATGCCTGTGGTAAACAGTGAAATAACCGCTGACATTGAATTAGACTTGTCGAGCCTGAAAACTGAATACCAAAATACCCAAGCAATTAGCAAAAATGTGGCGTGTTGTAAGCTATGGACCCAGGAACTGGTCAAACTGGCGTTTAACAAAAAGGGTAAATGCCAAAGCCAAAGGCCAAAAAAGTGGATAAGCCATCCCCATAGGGGTGTGGCAAGTTGGCGATAAAACCTCAGCATACGAGGTGAACGCCCAGTTAAACCGTGAAAAATAGGGGTTAAGAAGCCTTGGCCACCGCGCAAAATTGTTTGCTCTGGACGCGACAATACCAACAAAGGCGCCGCTATCATCATCAGCATTTCGTGTTGCACCATGTGTACTGAAAACAACTGTTCACCAATGGAATCGATAGGAGAAATTAGCGCAATGGCCAATGTTAACCACCCGAACCAAAACCAACGTACTTGACGACGGTATTCTTGCTGTTTTGACGCTATTCGTTTACCAATTTTGCGACTACCACGAAAATAGCAAATGGCAATAATCAGTAATAACAGCGCAGATACGGGGTCGATGGACAAAAAGCTATACTGCGATGAGAGAGATACGTTGACGACGTGGGCCAAAGTGCTAAAGGGCAATAGACCCGTCAATAAAAAGAGTAGTCGTATACGCATGCTTATCCTCCTGCGCTGCTACAGGCCGCAAGGAGTAAACTCGGCCATCCTTGCACTAAAATTGCCACAGCAAGAAAGCCGCTCATGAAGCAGGCCCCCGCCACCATGAACGTTTCTCTGGTGTGGTCACTTTCCTGCTGCTTAAGGAGACGATAATAACTTAGTGCGTAAATTAAATTCACAACCGCGGTTGCCAGGCAAACGATTGTTAGCGTGCCCACCAGCCACTGCAGAGTTTGCTCACTAAAGGCCTCGGGCCTAGCGCAGTGCCACTCTACGAGTGCATAACTGACAAAAAGCTGTAGCGCCCACGCGGCAATAGCAATAAACCAGAAACGCCACAGGTAACCAGCACCAATTTTATTAAGGGAAATGGATTTCGTCATGATTTACAACCAGGGAAAGTAATACAGCACTAAATAAAACGGCAGCCAAGCAAAGGCAACAAAGTTCCAATACATGGTATCGACCACCACGCCAATTTGTCGCTGCTTGGTATAAAAACCCACCATTCCGAAAAGACCAATTGCGCCGGTGCCTATCGCCGCTGAGACAATATGAATAAAATGAAAACCTGAAATGGTCCACAGCAGCGAGCCATATACGTGTTGATCCCAACGCATGTCGAAGTTGTCGAATTGTTGCCAGCGGATCCACAGTACCATCAGCGCCATGATGACCGACGCGAAGGTATAAATGACAAAGCCTTTTGAGTGGTTTTTTTCAACTGATTTACCAGCCAGGTACATGGTCACGCAGCTTAGTAACATTAAGATCGTTGACCAAGTAGGAATAAGCAACGGAGGCGGAGCAATATCATTAGGTGGCCACTGAGGGTGCTGCATATATAAATACAGATACGTCACTGTAAATGCGGAAACCACACTCAGCTCAATCAAAATTAAACCAATGATCCCCCACCAAATCGGTGCATTTTGGCCATTTAAATGACGAGAAAAGTTGGAAACATCCACATCTGCGTTTGCAGTCTGTTGGTCATTATTTATTGATGTGCTCATTATTGTAAGCCTCTAACGGGATGACCTTCCTCTGGCGGCTTCTCAGCCAGCCATGGGCGGGCTGGCCACAGCCAACCCACAATAGCGAAAAAACTTAGAAAGAAGCCAACCACAAACAAAATCGGCTTAAACATGAAACCAAGAAAACCAAAACCAACCGTTAACGCTAAAACAAACGGCCAGTAAGTGGGCGATGGCATGATGCACACACCTTGGGGTTTCGCATCTAGCAGCGTTGTGATGATTATCTCACGGCGATCAGCGCGGATCCCCGTCACCTTATATAAAGGGGCTTTTTGCCATAATGGGGTGCGGCTGCTAATAACGGGGAGATGCCTAAAGTTGTAGTTTCGTGGTGGCGATTGCGCCCACCATTCTAAGGTATCTGCATTCCATGGATTATTCCCAGCAGCCCTTGACTTATAAGGGCTGATAAGCGTGTTAATAAAGGTGAGTAAAAAACCGAATGCCATTAAAAATGCGGCGCAGGTCACGAAAAAGTTAACCTCTCCCCACCCCATATTGTGTAAATAGGTGTAGACCCGCCTAGGCATGCCATCAAGCCCTAGTTGATGCATAGGAAAAAAGGTGAGGTTTAACCCTATGAATATAAGCCAAAAGCTCCAGCACCCAAGCCTTTCACTTAACATTGACCCTGTCATTTTAGGGTACCAATAATATAAGCCGGCAAAAAACGGCAGCACGGCTCCCCCGATTAACACGTAGTGAAGATGCGCAACCACAAAGTAACTATCGTGGGCTTGCATATCGAATGGAATAGATGCTGCCATTACCCCTGTTAGACCACCAATAACAAACACGGCAAAAAAGCCCATGATGAACAGCATGGGCGTTTTGAATTTGATTTTTGAGCCCCACAGTGTGGCGATCCAGCAGAAAATCTGCACACCACTGGGGATAGCGATCATAGCGCTCGCCGCGGTGAAAAAACTCAATCCCAAGTGAGGTAAACCTGTGGTAAACATGTGGTGTACCCACAAGCCAAAAGACACGAAGCCAATGGTGACCATTGAGAGGACGACCGCGGTGTAACCAAACACTTCCCGCTGACAAAACGTGGAAATAACGGTGGATACAATACCAAGCGCTGGCACAACAATGATGTACACTTCCGGGTGGCCGAAGAACCAAAACAAGTGTTGCCATAACAATGGGTCACCGCCGCCGGAGGCGACGAAAAACTGAGTGGCAAACGTGCGGTCGAGGGCCAGCAATACGCTTCCTACCATCACGGTGGGCATCGCAAAAACAATCATGAACGACATAACCAAAATCGACCATACAAAAATGGGCATGCGATTTAAGGTCATTCCCGGCGCTCGTTGTTTAAGGATGGTGACGATTAATTCGACCGCCGCCGTCAGGGCGGAGATCTCAATAAAGGTGATCATGGTCGTCCAGAAACTGACCCCTTGCCCCGGTGAATAGTCGATACCGGCCAGTGGAACATAACTAAACCAGCCCGTATCGGGTGCCATGCCTAGAAAGAGCGCCAGATACAATGTAATGCCAGCGATTAAATAAACGTAGTAACCAAATGCATTGAGCCGGGGAAAGGACATATCCCTGGTACCGAGCATTAAGGGGACTAAGTAGATGCCCAGCCCCTCCATGGCGGGTACAGCGAAAAAAAACATCATTGTGGTGCCGTGCATCGTCATTATTTGATGATAAAACTCAGCACCCATGAGGGTGTTTTCTGGCTGCACCAATTGTAAGCGCATCAAGAGCGCCAAGAGCCCACCCAAAGCGAAAAAAATCAAAGAAGTGACAACAAAACGAAAGCCAATCTGGCGCTGGTTTACATGAGTAAACCAGCCAAAAAAGCCAGGCGGAGACAACCACGTTTTATCCAAGATAGGTTCAGCACCTTCTTGGTCATCAAAAATAGCTTGTTCAGTGTGTGGGTGATTTTTCAAGCTCATTCCTTTTTATCATGTGTTCATAACTATTCTTAACAACGGCCTAGTGCTTTTTAACCGCGTTTGAGTGTAATCAATGCAGACTTTGTAAGTAGTCAAGCAAATCAGATAACTCCTTGGCATCCAATTGAGACATTGGCATTTTTGCGCCCGGTTTTATGCCATTGGGATCAGCAACCCAACCGCCTAAATGTGCTCGACTATTTTTTCTGGTAACAGACGCTATTGATTGCCTTGAAGCGAGATGAGTCAAGTCTGGGCCGGCCGTTCCGGCCGCATCAGTACCCCGAATGGTATGACATTGGTGGCATCCAGCTTCAAAAAAGACGCGCTGGCCCGCGAGTACTTCATTATTTTCTGGAGGTTGTGCTGGCACTTGCTGATTCGCTAACCAAGCATCAAATTCAGCTTGAGGCTCAGATACCACCAGAAACCCCATAAGCGCATGTTGCAGTCCACAAAATTCTGCACATTGCCCGCGAAAAGTGCCTGAAACGTCGACCTCAAACCAACTAGAGTTAGTGCGCCCTGGGATCAGATCTGTTTTTCCGTGCAACTGAGGTACCCAGAAACTATGAATGACATCACCACTTTCTAAATAAACCTGGATAGGACGATTGATCGGTACATGTAACTCGTTGGCTGTGGTTGCGATTGTATTGGAGTTTTCGTCTAGATATTCGATTTGCCACCACCACATCCAACCGGTGATGCGTACTTCAAGTGCGTTATCAGGTGGGCTTGCTGATAATGAACGGCCTAACATTAAGCTACCGCCCACTAAACATATAACGGTTACTAGCGGAACCGCGATACCAGCGACTATGACTAAATTGCGGCTAGCAAGGTAACTTAGTTGTGTCGGCTTTTTAGATTTCCCGCGCCATAAGCCCCACGCCAATAGAAGCATAACAGCCACGAACACCACCACCGCGACCCAAAACATGCTCCACCATATGTAACTGATCCCGCGAGCTTGCTCCGTTGCTGGTTGAATAGCTGATTGGCTTTGCGCATACGATAAAGGCAACTTTAGCGTTAATAGCACGACTAAATAGATAGCTTTATGATTCAATTTGGTCCAAAAATGCATTTTTATGACCTATCTCCATTTGGCTGTACTACCCCATTTACTAAACGCCTGGATACCTAGCGTTTGAAGCATATTCACAAGGTAGAGAAAAAATTACTTCAGCACCTTGTAATAATTACACACGGCGAACTTCTCGCCTCCACAACTCACGCTCCAAAGAAAGACCACTAAGGAACAGCTAATATCCCATCACTGTTAAAAGACGCCGCACCCATTATTTCAAATCAAAAAATAAAGCGCCGCGCAAAAAACACATTGCTCGGGTGTTTGCATTATTCTCGCCAAATCTTCATCCACAAACCGAAGAACCTCAAACACACCCAAATTACTAATCAGAAATTTATGAAGACACCCATGATTAAAGCAATTTATGCAGACAATTATTCAAGCAACTTATGTAGACAGCCATTTTTAGATCTACACAAAATTTCGAATTAGATTAATGTCGAGATTTTTTGTATATCGAAATGCCCCTTGATACTCAATAACTGCACTTTTGAGCTGAACAGAATTTATGAAGACACCCGTAATTGAAGAATTTATGCAGACAATTATTCAAGAGCAACTTATGTAGACAGCCATTTTTAAATCTATACAAAATTTCGAATTTGATAGATTTCGAGATTTTTTGTTTATCGAAATGCTCCTTGATACTCAATAACTGCACTTTTGAGCTGAACAGCTGAAGATTTTCGATGGAATGTTGAGCGTTGAGAAAGGAATTTGTGTGAACTGATGAAATATAGGCAAGCGCCCGCGTCACAGGCTGTGCATAAGAAGTATTCGTTGAAACTAGTTTAAGCGCGCTTTAGCAGCTCTTTTGCTTTGCTCATTCCCCGTATTCGTTGATGATGAGTGTGACGCTTAAAGGCATTCATCATTTGTTCTGCGCCTGCTGCGTAGCAGAAGTGTTTTTCAAACTCAGTGGTTAAGCTTAACCACTGAGCGCTATCTAACCCTAGTCTTTCTAGAATAGGAAATTTATGAAGACACCCATGATTAAAGCAATTTATGCAGACAATTGAAATTTATGAGGACACCCATGATTAAAGCAATTTATGCAGACAATTATTCAAGAGCAACTTATGTAGACAGCCATTGTTAAATCTTCACAAAATTTCGAATTTGATAGATGTCGAGATTTTTTGTATATCGAAATGCCCCTTGATAATCAATAACTGCACTTTTGAGCTGAACAACTGAAGATTTTTTATGAAATGTTGAGCCTTGAGAAAGGAATTCACGTGGATTGATGAAATATAGGTAAGCGCCCGCGTCACAGGCTGTGCATTAAGTGTATTTGTTGAGGTTGATTTAAGCGCGCTTTAGCAGCTCTTTTGCTTTGCCCATCCCGCGTATTCGTTGATGATGGGTATGGCGCTTAAAGGCATTCATCATTTGCTCTGCACCTGCGGCGTAGCAGAAGTGTTTTTCAAATTCAGTGGTTAAGGCTAGCCACTGTGCTGAGTCTAATCCTAGTCTTTGTAGGATAGGGCTTTGAGTGTTGTCGATATAACCAGGCTTGTCATCACGAATACAACGACCTGTGGTATCGATAAGC